>ERZ773061.409-NODE-409-length-17378-cov-3.687525_pt1 | contig 17378 bp, 24 predicted proteins | sample MGYA00580627_ERZ773061 | MGnify/ENA primary metagenome ERZ773061 (study PRJEB29015, sample SAMEA2738119) | human oral metagenome | biome: human oral; feature: human-associated habitat; material: saliva | place: China | collected 2223 ...
TTGACTGAAACGTACATTCGGCACATTTCACCAAGCTCGCCCTGAGCAACAAAGGTTTGGAATTGATGGTGGAGTTGTTCCTGTTCTTTAGTTGTTGTGAAAGCGTTTCTACGCTCCGTAAAGTTTGGTAAGGTTTTGTTATCTTTATTTCGTGATACGAAAAGAACGACAGTTAATTTGTCGCTCTCATGATCTTCGTCACGATTCCATTTATCGAAGTTTCCCATGAGCGGTTTCCTTTCTACTTGACCGCTGATTTTGGTACGCGGTCAATGGTGTCTTTGTATTGAATTTGGTAAGTTTTATTATCTTCGTCGATGATTTTCGCTTCAGCTTGTGTTTGTAACCATTCTGATTTATCATCTTTGAGTGTGAACTTAATGGCTTTTCCATCTTTTGTGAGGTTGTAATAATCTTCGACGTGACCTTTTTCGATGGTTTTAATTTCGTTAATTTGTTTTTTAAGTTGGTGTGCCGACACATATATGCCAGCGGCTCCGATGATGGCTACGGCAAGGGTTGCAATTCCAAGAAAGAGATCTTTATCTGTAATTAATACACTCAGACCGAATCCAATTGCCATAGAGACCATTAACGTCAATATTGCAATTGCGCCAAATAACATAAGTGTGCTAACGTTATAGTCATCGCCATTTAATAATTGTTCTAACATGAAATTTCCTTTCTAATCTTCGTTATGTGACGGCATGAAAATTGTGTCAGAAACCGTTTTACTATAGGTTTTGTGCGCTTGTGTGTCTTCAACTGAAAGCGTCCAAACAGTGCGCAAAACAGCGCCGTTACTATGTTTCTTGATGTCACGTTCTGTTAAATAGCTATATTGTTCACTAATGTATCCATTCCAACCGTGAATAAATGATTCGTTTTGATTGACTGATTCGATTTGGAATGGTTGTGTATAATCATCTGTCGTTGAAATATCATAGCCACCATTTGGGGCTTGAGTCAAATTTAAGTTGATACTGTCCTGACGCAATCCATTAAATCGTGAATATTTAGATGATACGGAAACGTCAGCATAAAGGTTGGTGACACGGATGTTATAGTTTTGAGGTGCATCTGTTTTGAGTTTTACACCCAAGTCAGCAATGGACGGTGTTGTAAAAACGTAGTCATTGAGGTTTCGTTCATCGACCTTATAACTAGTTTCGAGCTCGATTTCTTGACCGTTTACGGTAATCGTGTGGTCGCGGTCAATACCTTTTTTCGGGCTTTCTTGAACAGTCTTCTCTGTTGAGTTGATGTTCACCGCGTGGGTTGTTTTAGATGCTTCTTCTTCACAACCTGCGAGAACAATTACCGCTGTGATTGCTGTTAAAGCGAAAACTACTTTTTTGAAGTGCATTTAGATTTTCCTTTCTAATCATCGATACCGATTGTGGCTTTTAGCACCTTGATGATGTCTTCAGTTGAAATTGCTTGTGTTGCAACGGTTCCAGATGTTACATAAACCGTATCATTTTTTAAATCATAATGGAAATAGAAGTATGCCACATCATGCCCTTCATGAAGAATAATGAATTCATGCACAGTCTCTTCAATGTGTGTACTACAAGTTCGACTTGGTCGCAATATTCCGCAATGATCACCAATGTCTTTTTTCGCGTAGATTCGTTGTCGCCAAGCATACATTAGTAGTAAGTATGTTTTCATCGGGCGGATGATTTCTTCGATCGCGGTTTCCATTTTAATGAGTGTTTTGCGATGTTGTCCAATTTCTCCGTCGGGTGCTTCTAATTGGTTTATCTTTTCTGTGATTAATGCCATTTTCGGTTTCCTTTCTAGTCTTTGAATAACGCTTCAAGTTGCTTATCATTATTTGATTTGAAAGTAATGCGAATTTCGCCTTCTTCATCTGATTTGCTAGGTCTACTTTTGACTCCGAAGACCTTAGGTGTAGTCCCTTCGATTGGGCGGTATTCGATTTTTGCAATTCGAGCGTTATTTGGGTCGATATCTTTAGCGTTCACATTATCTTTTTCTAGCAAGACATTCTTAGTGATTGAGTTTTCACCTTTTATTGCTGTTAATTTGATATTCATTACGCTATCGCTTTTATCTAATGAGGATTGGAAGCCTTTGATATTTTGTTTTTGGTTGGTGCTGATACTGTGTTTGTCAGTAAAATCTTTATAGGCAATTTTCACATCTGCGTTCAAGTCATTTGTGTAAATGGTTTTCCATTGTGCATGTGACACGGGATAACTTCCTTTGGTATTTATACCAAGTATTCCTAAGACGGCCATATTTACAAGTATCATACACGCGCCGATGGCGATACATGTGTCTTCATCACTGGATGGTATCATAGCTCCGATGATAAATAGGCCGCCAATAATTGCAAGAACACCTGCTATTGTAGCAATGGTGTATACATTTAATGCGATAAATTCTAGCATATAATTTCCTTTCTATTTTAGGTCTTTTTTGTTGACGCGGGCGTATTGGTCTTTGAACTGAACTTGATACGATGTTTCATTTTCACTAATGATTTTTGTTTCGACTTTATCAACTAGCCAATCAGGTGCATCCGATTTCTTTTCAGCGATGATTAGAACACCGTCTTTTTTGAGGTTGTAATACAGCACTTTGCTAGTTGCTTGTTTGACGATGTTGTATTCGTTTTGTTTTGTTTGTGACTGGTCAATCAACATGTATGCGCCACCAATGAGTACAATGGTGAAGATTATCGCACAACCACCTACGACTATGTCGTCTTTGTGAAAACCTTCTTTGAATCCAGTTTTAAAGAACGTATACGTTGCCCATGCTGCAAGTAATGAAAGGGCGCATAAAATAACGGCTCCCCGCGAGACCGTTTTCCTTTGGTTTACGGTTTGGAATTCCTTTAAATTCTTCGGATGTCAGATGTTCGTAGCCCGTTTTATCGAAAAAATAGTCAGAGCTCTCAAGGTCGAGAGCTTTTGCAGGATGATTTTGTGCGTAGTATGTCTTTCCCATGCAAGGAAAAGCTAGTATGATTTTTGTCATAGTTTCCTTTCTATTACCAATCGACTGTTCCGTCATCGTTTACGATAATCATTTCAATAGTGATGTACGTGGCCCAAGGAGACCCCCGATTTTGATCAGGGGAAATTGGGCTTTCCTTTCTAGAGATTAATTGTTTTTCATTATGTTTTCGTTTAGCATTCTTTTCATACATTTACGTAATGGTTTATCAAATAAGCATTTGTATGTGCTAACAATGTTATTTTTTTATAACTTCGTTTTTCATTTTTTAAGCCTTCGACAGAAACAAGAGCGAATGATCCTGAACTTCGACGACCTTTAATGTAATAACGATGGTTATTAAACAATACAAGGTCGTATAATTGAAAGCCGAAGACTTTTGTTGGTAAGCTTGCAGCTTTACGAATATGACCTTTACTAAAAGTAGCACGATGTAATTGACGGTTATGCCTGCGCATTTTCACTTTGACAACTGTTTGACTTATAGACGGAACATTTGAAAAACCAGTAATACATTTTGCGTCAATATGATGGGCTTTTGGAAGACCTGCTTGAATGCGGTTATATTTTGTAATATACCCATAAGTCATTTTAACATTTGGATATTTTTCTTTAATAGTGTTGTATAATGTCCATCTTGTAGCATTCATGTGCGCCATGTATTTAAACAAGCGTTTTTCTTTAGGTAGTTGTTTTAATTTTGCAGCTGCTTTTTTAGCGGGTAGGGTTTGTTGGATGAATTTTTCTGCTGTCAATGTTCCTTTCTTTTCATTACAATCATGACAAGATAAAGTCAAATTATCAATGCGATTAGAACCGCCTTTTGATTTTGGAAACATATGTTCAACTTCGAAATCAGAAACTGTTTTGCCACAATAGAAACATTTACGCCCATGTTTTTCGAGAAGATAATTTCGAATGTTATATCCTTGTAACGTTCCTTGTTGGTATTCAATACCTGAAATATCAGGATTTTTGATTTTTTGAATGTCAAATTCAGCCACTTCAACAATGATTGTTTCAATAGGGAAATAACGATGTAAATGATCGATTTCATTTAATTGTGTGGCTACTTTTTGTTCTAAGGATGGTGGCAACCATCCTTTTTTCTTGTTTTTGCGGTTGTTAAACCGTGGTTTACGGTATCGTGTTTTTCTTGACCGACGAGTTTGTCGATACATCCGTCTATCTGAGAGACGGTTAGAAATGTCATTCCGTGCAATGATTTCGGCACTATAATATTCACGGTGCTCATTGGCTACAGAGTAACCCGAATGAATAGCACCGCTGTCAACACCTAGTGTCATAGGTTGAATAATGTGGGTATCCGGTTCATAATCTAACTGAATCGTAAATGGTTCGTAAGATACAATGTGTGCTTTTTGTGTTTTTAAGAGACGATAAACTTTGCCAAGACGCGTTGTTGGCATTAATGGTTTACCGTTTTGATCTAACACGCAAGCTTGCGTTGTCTGTGTTGTTAATGTTTTTGTCATACGTTTTGACAAAGTCCTTTCTAATTTATTTAATGTTTATTTTATGCGGTAAGCGGGTATAAACAAACCCTTTGTCGCCTTCGCCAATGTTATCTTGTAGTTTTGTATCTTTATCACACGGTTCCTACCAATCAGAACTGTTTAATAATAAAGCGTAGAGCTTGGGACTAGGCAAATATCCTAAGGTACCTATATATTTACAAGTAACGTAGTTTAAAACTAAGGCTAATCAATCACAGTTTGTCAATTCTCTATAAAGGAGTTGAGTAAACTGCCCACGTTAGTGAATTGGTTATTGATATAATTGAAGGTTTGTTCGAGTCCTTGTTCAATAACGTCATCGATTTCTTGGTCATCGTCTCCGTACCATTCGTCGAGATGTTCGAGTAACCATTGCGCTGCATCGTCTGCACTTGTCGTGATGTATTGGCGAGCATAGGTTGATCTCGTGCGCCAAGGGTCATGGTAATAAATTTCAAATAATGTCATTTGGGTTTCCTTCCTAGTCTTTCACCATTTTAATTCGTTCAAGTAGTTCTTGAATCGTAGCATTTAATACGAGTGGACTTTCGATAGTTTTATCTGTTGAGTATTTCACGCCGACGTATTCAACAAGCTCTTGTGTGTTTTCATCATATTCACAATATTGAATACGCACACCACATCGCATAATATGTTCATGGCGTGGATACGCTTCAGATGTCACGCTTACTTTGATTCGTAAGTCAGGCGTGATTGAAATCGTACATTTCGTTTCATCTAACGGCTTAACACCCGCATAGAAGGGTTCATCTAACAAGACCGGCCCATAGTGTGGTTCGAGTTCCTTATAAATGCGTTCTGCAAGGGTTTCTCGCGTAAGTGGTTCTTTTGTGAGTGTGATAAATTTACGGTGTTTTGTTTGTTGGTACTTTGTTCCAATCTGTACGGTTTTAACGTTCATCAACTCATTATAGATTTTTTCTGCGAGTTCCTTTGCTTCAGTTTCTGAGTATTCCTTATAGGGATCCAGATAGGTTTCCATTTTATGACTAAATGGGTTTTGAGGCATCGGGTAAAGGTATTTCGAATAATGTAGAGTGTGAGTGAACACATCCCGGTAATCTAAATGATAGTCGACCTTTGATTCACTGTCGCGGAAATGCAAATAAGTTAATGGGCTATAAGGGTTGTCCAAGAAGTTGTGATAGAGATAATCATGTTTGCCATCAATTTGTGGTGCGGATGATTTGAAGCGTTTGTCGTAGTAAAGCACGAAATCGTTTTCTTCAAGGATGTAGACGAGTTGTTTTAGGACGCGTGCTACGTTTAGTTCTTTGTCCATGTGTATTCCTTTCTAAATTAGGTCGAGGAAAATTTTGCGAATGTCGTCTTTGGTGACATCGAGTTCATATTCGTCGCCATTTTTCTCAATGGTGATGTATTCGATACCGTTTGGCGCAATACCATTGAGTTCATCAGCAATATCATCGATATTTGCTTTTAGTGTATCGAGATCGACTTCTAAGATTTCATCATCAGTTAGATAATTTTCTAATTGTTGCATGAGTTCTTGTTTGGTGTCCCATTGACTGATCGACCATTGGTTTTTACGAGCATAAATAAGAAGTTGTACGATAATGTCAGTTTCAGGTGACGTTGTTTTATAAGTATTGGTGATGCTCATTAGATCGATATCCCGTGTGACAGTGATGATATAAGTTTCTGTTGTTTGTGCTTCTTTAATTTTTCTTAATTTTGCCATATTTTAATATTCCTTTATTCCTAATTTTTTAAGGTAGTTATTATAAATGATGTAACAATTTTGGTAATTGTCTGCAACGAACAAATCTAATAGTTCGCTAAATTGTTCAACCCAGCCATAGTGTTCGGCACGTCTATAATAATCTAAAATGTCGTGAATATTATTTGCTGATAAGCCTAATGTCCAGAGTGCATTATCCAGTGTGAACAGTTGTGTAACGGTCAAGGTTTTCTCAAAGGTTGTCGGTTCCTTTAATAATCCCTCACGTTTCAAACGAAGCGCTTTCTTGTTATAACGGCCATACTCAAATTGCAAAATGAAGTCAATTTGTTCTATTGTTAGATCAGTTGCTAGACTGAATCGCCTAGCTATTTCGTGTTTTTCGGAATCTGTGCAATTAGCCAACTTCATGAGATATTCTGGGTCACATCCGGCAGCGGCCAATCGAACCTCATAGTTTCTGTCTTTGATGAACTCATCGCGGTAAAGACCCTTCTTGGCCATTTCTTCACGAATGGTTTTGTCACTATGATGTTTCCAGAAATCATAATATTCAGAAGCATGTCCGTTTTGAATAAGTGTGCGAATTACTTCGGTTTCACCTCGTCGTAACAGATAGTCTACTTCCAAGCCTCGGTCTGCAATTTCGAGCAGAATATCCAGTTTTTCTTTTTCGATATAAGGCTTCAGGTCGGTGATTTCACCGTTGTCAAGTTTTTTGATAAATTTTGCTAGTCTCATTTGTTTTTCCTTTTTATTCGATGATTGCCAGCGGGTAGTCAAATCCACCTTTTTCGTTGGGTTTGATTTGTAGTTTCGTACCGACAATTGCCTCTTTATTAATGATACCTGTTCGAATAGCGTGCTTAAGAACGATAGATAATACGTCTGATAAGTATTCTCCGTTGTTAACTGTGATTGTTTTTGTCATATATTTTTCCTTTCAATATCGAAATAGTGGTTTGTTCGACGACGTGATTGTTACTTCACTCGAATAACCATCGTTAAATAGTTGGTGACATGTAGCAATAGCGTCATCGCGGTTTGTATAGAGCTCATACAACCAACCATTTCGATGTTGGTCTAGTTTTTCATTGTAGTTTTCTTTCATTGTGGCGGTCGCTGTGCAAACGTCATATACAATGTCAGGCAATATTTCAATAGCGCATAAATTATCGTTACGGAAGATATCCCAATTGTCGAGAAGATCATAAGTGACATCGGCTAAGATAGACTGTCCGAAACGGTCGTCGTTCAAATGGAGCATGTCGAAGGGTTTTGAAACTTTGTGATTTTCGACAGTTGTGCAATGTTGAAATAATATCCCGTCCTCGATGCTATAATAAATATCCGTTAATTGTTTGTATTTTGTGAGGATGTCTAATCGGTGACTATTAAGGAGTTCGAGCAGACGGTTTGGATGGAGGGCTTCGATGTCAATGTGATAGGTGATGTAATAGTAGTCCATGTTTTGCCTTTCTTGATTTAGTTGTTACAATAGCTTTTGCAATTGATTTTGAGCGATTTCCAACCGCATTACAGCAACTAAATCATTTGTGCCGTAAGTATTTCGAGCTCTGCGAATAATATTTGCTTGTGCTTTGATTTGTTCCAGATGTTTGATGATGTCTTGGTGTTGTGTCATATTTTTGTGCGCTTCATTGTTACGCATTTCAGCTTCAATTTGTTCTATCGTTTCGATGAGTTCACCTAAGTGATAGGGTGTTAGAGTGATAATTTTTTGTAATTGTTGGTTTATGTGTTCCATGTTTTTCCTTTCTACTAGTTTATGAAGAATATGGGGTTTGGGGCTATGCCCCATTTTACAGCATTGCGTACGCAATGCCTGTTTAGTTTGATTTCGTGATGAGAGAGGGGATTGGGGCTTTGCCCCATTAAATAGCATTTTTTGCGTATGCAAAAAATGCAAAAAAAATTAGGAAATAGATATCTATTTCCTAATTCTTCGGATAAATGTAGGTGTAGCTTCCACCCGATGCTGGATTGAACCATCCGCGGTAGTTTTGAATACCTGCAGGATTTGCAGCATAAGCACTACCGCCATAGTTTGCTTCAAGCACTTGAATCATTCCGTCTTCACGCACGTCTGTTACGAATGCAATATGTCCATAACCCCCGTCGTTCCAAGAAATGAGTGCTCCAGCTACTGGCGCATTACCTGTTTTGAAGCCTGCGGCTGCGGCGCTAGCGGCCCACTGACCACCATTACCCCAGTAATCGCCAGCCCACGGTGCTAATACCTTAGCACCCCATGTACACTGACCCCATGGATATGAGTTCGCATGCGGTGTGTAGTTTGGCACATAATGACTGACTACAGGTTTCCCTGTTGCAATGGCTTCGTTTTTCTTACGATCTGCTTCAGCTTTTTTGGCTTCTTCAGCTTTCTTAGCTTCTTCGGCCTTTTTGGCTTCTTCAGCTTTTCTGGCTTCTTCAGCAACTCGGTCCTGTTCAGCTTTTAATTCGGTTTCCGCATTTTTTAGCTTCAACTCACATGCGTCTAATTGACTTTGAATATTTAATTTCTGAGCTTTCGCGTCAGTTTTCCCTTTTAAATTAGTTAACTGAAGTCGGATGCTCGCCTGATTGACCTTCAAAGCATTTACATCTTCCGATAATTTCTGAACTTTTGTTTTCGGCGCCTGTTCAGTGGTAGGCGCCGCGGATTCATCCGCAAATACTGTCAACACGCTACCTTGGAGTGATGCGAGTAACACACCACTGGCAACGAGTTTTTTCCACGTTTGTGTCATATCTCTATGGATCGCGTTCGATCGTTCCTTTCGTTTTGATACCATTAGTATATCACATTTCTACCAAATTTACTACTCGCTATTGTTACAGTTCCGTTACAATTTAATGACTTTTCCGCTATAACAATGTTTTCCTTTTTGATAGACTGCGTTGGCTTCTTCTCGATTTAGAAGTTTATATACTGATAGTTGCCCATTACTCAAAGTCTTTTCGTACGTGATTTCATCATCTTTAGAAAAACTTGCTAGAGTGTTTGCATCAAACAGTTCTTTTTCGGCTGCCAAGGTCATATCAACAATCAGTTGCATGACGCCTTCGCGAAAGGTGATTGGTGTGGTAACATTTAGTTCACCATCATACTGACTCACATATAAGTACTTAACTTCCATGCGCTAGGTCCTTTCCTAGTTGCTTGATGCGATCAGGTCTGAAATCTGACCATGGTTCTCCGACCTTGGGGTATACCACGGGCATTGCTAACTTTACGTCTTTTCCTTTTTTTAACATGTCGATGTATTCGTCCATTTGTCCGCTTTCTTCGATGTTTACTTCAATATAAGGAATGTTTTCACGGTTTAGTAGCATTTTTGTTTGCTTACACTTGACACAGTTGTTTTTGGAATACACAATTGTATCGTTTGGATTTGATTCTTTTGTAATCATTGGCTTCCTTTCTTCAAAAAAAATAGAAACCTGCGTTTCTATTTCTGAATGACCTGTCTCAACCACTGATGCAGTTCATGGCGGTCATGGTGATATCCACTCATATAGGAATCGATAGTGGCTTTCATATCCAAATACTGTAAGTTTTTCAGCATAATTCTTGGCTCATATCCAGCCTTCACTCTCCCGTTACGAGTAAAGATACTATGGTCCTGCTCATGAAACATAAATCTGTGATATTTTTTCTGTTCCTCTTGGAGCTTTTGTTCATATCTGGCGATTTGTGTTGTCAAATATTCAACGGTTTGTTGTTGTTCATCTGGATAGGTTACCGCATCGATTAACGTTTCCACACATTCTTCTTGTAAGTCCGTGCATATGGTTTGAAGAAACGTGGGTGCATTATCACATTCGTTGATGATTCGCATACAGCCTCCGATATCACCTTTTTTTAATTTTCGAGTCAGCTGTTTCATATTTTCTTCAATATATGTAATCAATCTAGTGGCTCCTCCATTCGACCTCGTGTCAAATCCGTTAAACCTTTTGATGTCACTCGTTCAATTTTGGTAAATTTACCTTCAGAAAGGGTGGCCATATAAAACGATGGGATTGCTGGGTCATTTTTACACAATTTGGCATAATAAGTTGACGGTGTCAACCCTGTCATACCATTAGTGGTGTAGTCTTTAAACCCGTTTGCATTTCCAATATCGTTTGTTAGTTGGACAACGAATTCATAACGTTCTTGGTCATTCGTCAATCGATAAACCGTCTGTTCAGGTGTTTTTTGCATATATCTCAACAAAGGGATATCGGAAATTCCGAGATCCCTTGTCAAGATGAGGACACGGCGTGCCATGCATCACCTCTTACCAGATTGATGCGGCTGTATCTTCGCCTGCTTGTTCTACAGATGCGCCTGCAGTTTCACCTACAGCGTCTTCTTGTCCGAAGATTTTACCACGTCCACCGCGAACAAAGAGTTCTTCTGGTGATTTGTCACGCGCTTCAAGTTTCAAACGGTAGTACAAGTTACCTTGGTGTTCAGATTCTGTGAACGTAACTGTTACAACCGTACCTCCTTTAAGATAATAGCCAAGGTTTCCGTCTGGATTTTCATTAAAGTCAAACAATGAATAACGTCCGTCTGCTGTTTCAATGTTTGCAAATTTACCTGGCATGTTTACTGTGAATTGTACTGTGGCTTCTGGGTTTGCACCGATAGCTGCCACTACAGCTGCTTTGATTTCTTCAACTGGTGTTCCTACATTAAAGTTTGTAGAAGCTTGGTCAGACCATTGAGCAGTATCATTTGCTTTGAATGCGAAATATTTGAAACGTAGAGTTCCTTTCTTTTGCGGGTTTTTAGACTGACTGATCTTCACGGCAAACAAATCAGCTGGTACATTTTCCAACTCATTGGGTTGAACTGACATAACCAAACGACGTGATGGTGTACCATCGATTTTAGTGCTTGGGAAGATTGATACGGGTGCAGTATAAGTAAATGTTGTTGACATATGATGTCCTCGTCAGACCACACAAAGTGTGTTGCTTCTACCCGCGGCGTCTGACTGCCTTTCTTTATTTGTTTGTTAAATTAGTTTTTTAAAATTAGGTAGATAATCTTAGTCCGACTCATTTTTACAAGATGTTCGTCACGCACCTCAACCTTTTGGTATCATCATTATATCACTAATGATAGATGCTGTCAAGGGAAAATTTAATTTTTTTTCAAAAAAGTTAAACTTTTTGAAAAAATTTGTTGTCGTTTATTGATATCACTAGTATATCACTTTTGGTTTTAGTTTGTCAAGCAAAAACTGCAACCTTATGATGGTTGCAGTTCATTGCGCCACACGTTTGCAAAGTTTGCAATCATGTCAACATATTCTTCTGTGTCCAGTTGTGCTTCAATTTCTTGAAGTTCTTCTTCGGTTTTCTTGAATAGTGACGTGTTATCCATATGGACATGGGCTGTGTGTGACAAGTTGGATATTTTTTGTTCTCCAAGAATAGAGACAGATCCCTTTTCTCGTTTGTCATTCGGTTTTCCGTAACCATTCAAAGCTCGGTATTCTCCAACGCTGATGGCGTCCGCAAATTTATCTAGGACATTTAATCGCCCAAGTCGGGATACAACTACCGGGTCACCAACTGGTGCCTTATCAGGCAATGTCTCGATCAATTCATCATAGTTCATACTTGGTTGGCGTTTTGCTGTTGCGTATCGTTTCAACTGAACACCTTCTTTTGTTAACCATGTTCGGATTGTTCCCGGATGTACTTCATCATTTGAGTCAATGAAGATACTTCCACTCGTTGGTCGCATAACCCAAGCAGTCATTTTGATATAGGTGAACAAGTCGACTTCATCCCGATATTCCTTCAAGGCTTTTCGAATGAGGTCTTTGTCGATTGGTTTATTTACGATATCATCATTTTGAAGGTATTTCACCAACACAGCATCAACTAAAGCTGGGTGAGTCAATCGTTTATCAACCACGGGTCCACCATGTGATGTCAAGGTACCACCACGCGCTGATAATACTTCACCTTTTTCTTGGTCAATTTCAGCACGGTTGTTTGTATCCTTTGAAATCAAGAAACATGGTTCCGGGTCGATTTGTACCAACAACTTCTCAAGTTCTCGGTCTACGATTTGTTTGTTCAATTCTTCATCGATGTCAAACACATAAATACCATCCGTATTTGATGAAGGTACACGCGCTCCATGGATTGCCAATGCCTGCGCAATGATCCATGTCATCAACTGACCGATGATCCGCATTGATACCGCTTTATTATTGGCACGCACTTTCGTGTCAAATCCGCCGTCTAGTACACCTGAAGCTGAGTTCAAAATCAACTTATAACCTTCTTGCATAATATTTGTTTCAATCCACTCACGCGATTGGAACTTAATCGTTTTCAGTTTTGATTTGATGGCGATGCGGTGTTCATAAATTTCACGATAAATATCTTTACCATGACCGTCATAGAAGACTCCCATGTTGATCAAAAGCATCGGGTAGTAACCGGCGAAATCTTGGTGGACACTTTGCCCTGCTGATGTGTACCGATACCGTTCTAATAGCTTTTCGCTTTTTGATTTCTTATCATAACAGAAGGGAGTGAATTCTTCGGGGTCGATGATTTCATCGCTCTCTTCTGTTTGATGGAAGAAGTATGGGATTTCATGCATCAAATGAGCCGGATAACCTTCAACCACTGTACGCGATTGGATTTTAATCAAGTTATACAACTTTTGGCTCACTTCTTTTTTCGGAATGAGTGAGACGTATTTGTACTTCTCTTTTAGCTCCTTAATTTTTGCCCTATCGCGCATTAACTGCTCGATAAAGATTTCAGCACCATGAATGCCTCCTGATGAGAAGTTCACATGTGTATAGGAATCGACACCATTTGCGTCAATCAACGGCAAGTAGGTACCAAACGTATCTAACAACTCACGCCGTTCAGATTTTTCATGAGGGGCAATACCGTATTGCAAAAAGTGGTTTGTCGATGTATTCCAGTTTTTACCTCTAAATGCGTCATAGAAGTTATAGATGGACATAAACTTGGCCAAATGAGCTTTAGCTGCTTTTGGGTTGTTCTTCAGAACTACTTGATATACATTTTTGATATACCAGTCCTTGGCATACTCAAGAATATCAAATTGTTCAATACCACGTTCTTTAGCAATGTGGGGCGCTGGATACATGAAGTGACAGGTTGGATAGTCCTCAATAGGTTTATCTGGCGCAATGATGTTTTCTACAAACTTCGCTGATGATGAATTGACGGTCACGCCATTCCGATCCAAACGGTCACCATATCGTTCCAACAAGGCACGACGAATCTTTTCGGTGATTTCAAGTTTAGTTCCTCTGTAAACCACGTCCCGAAATTCTGTAATATCGTTGATATTATATAAGGTATCGGAATAGATATCATCTGAATGTCCCGATTTGTTCGATTCACTTTCAATGATCGATCCGCCTAGCATCCCAACCAAGGTCTTCAAACCAATCATGATACGTCCACGATCGACCATGGTCTCGTTCAGGTATCCCCCGTCGACTTGGTTGGCGTATTGCTCATAGGGCAAGGTTGGAATTCGGTGTGCGGTATTATCAATTAAGCTATCTGAAAATTGTCGCAGTTTAGCGGGTGTTGTTTGAGTACGCCCAGCGACAACAGTTCGCTCGAAATAGTTCATCATTTGGATATCATACGACAAACCATTATATGAGTAATACCAACCCTCTTTAGGTTTTACCGCTTCCTCCTTGGTCCCCAAAAATTGAGATAACAAGGAATCGCTACCCATACTCGGAATGTGGCGTTTAAAATGCCACAACAAGCGAGAGGCGTCATGCGCAATGTTAAACAATCGATGTTTTAGACCTGAGTCCTCACACGCTTTTTTAACAGCTAAGGCGTCTTCAGCCCGTTCTACCAAGTAATGCATTTCGAGTTCGTTATTTTCATCGTATAAACCAACGCAGAAGAAGTTATCATAGGACTCAATATCCCAAAATAGCTGTTTCTTGACCATTAGCTTCGCCCTTTCTCAACCCGAGTAAAGACCTCGTACAATACGGCTGCGAAATCTGCGTTGCAATACAAGGCTGTATCCGCTCGGCGAATCAACCATAGTTTCATTAACTCTGCATTTTCAAAGGTAAAGACATCACCTGCAATTGCGATACGGTAATGTCCGTTCGGCTCGAGTTCCTTCACACGCATACCTGGTGCAGTATAGTTGCAGTCGATACGCAAGCCACCGTCTGGTGTTCGGACATCGAGTCGATATCGCCGTGTTTTGGTAAACTTAATGATTTGATTTTTTTCAAATGCGGGTACCCGCTTCACTTTATGTTGTGAGGCATAGGTACGCAAATTACCTTTGATTTTTTCTTTCAGTGCAATGAATTGTGCTTGTTCCATCCATGATCCTCCTTCCTATTGGGCCATTGCCTGTTCGATTTCCAAATCTAAGTTGTAATGGATTGGTGTTGTAAATCCATCCTTCTTGATTGTTTCGATCATATGAGGCAGGTCATCTTTTGTGTCCATATAATGTTGCAACTGACGTTCGAGACCTGAGTAGTTTCGTTTTTCCTCAGGTAGTACGATTTCAGCGGCAAATTCATTATACACTTCGACATGACTCATTTTTTCATCTTTGATGGTGAAGCTCATAATGGGTTCACCAGAAATAAGAAATGTCATGTTGTTTTCATCAAATTTGATTGTCATACGCTCTTCCGTTTCTGTTTCAATTTTCAGGTCATCGTTTGTTAGTTCGGTAGCGGTGTCAATTACCATTCCCTTCTCTTGTGCAATTTTTAACACTTCTTTTGTTGTTTCACATTTCATGTATGCAAACTTCTCAAACGGCAGTCCACGGAATTGTTCTTTTAGGTGTTCAATGTCATTAATCGCTGCAGATACATTCACACGCAAAGGTTCCGCCCCGAATTCACGCAATACCTCAAGGCTTGTATCCAAGTTGTATCCGTTGATGATGGCGTCATTTGCTCGCAATACGTTATCAGCGAAATCTTGGCGATCCTCATCAACATATTCGTCATTTGACGTATCATAATTCGCTTCAAACGTGTCTGACCAGTCTGGAATTTGTAAACATCTTCCATAATCCATGTTGACTGGTGTAGCGGTATCCGTTGTGACATCATACGCGACGATAAAGTTTGATGGATTATTTAATCGATCCATATTTCCCAACAAAACGTCAACAGATGCTTGTTCCAATAAAAATTGTCGGGCAGTGTCTTCGGGCACTTTATTGTTCGATAATAATCGCACTAATGTATCCAGTCGTTCCTTTTGCGGTTTATCCACTACTGTTTCAGCGTATTCTTCGATACTGATAGCAACATTTGATTCAATAGCACCGTTACTCCCGATAGAAAGAACTCGCTCTACTTCATTGTCCTTTAGGAATACGTCTGAACGTGTCCCACTAACTGGTTGACCTTTGTGTTCAAATACTTCAAATGTATAATCGGCATGCCGGTGTGTGCTTACTAAATTGCGAGTCACACAGGTCGCAATACTTTCCGATACAGAAGAGTACTTATAATCAAACTTATTTTCCCATTCGCCTGAAATGGCTGGGTTTAGTTCGTCTAACTTAACGAATTGGTCAACTCCGTCAATTGTAACGATCCCTTTATGTTGTAGTCCGTTCAATTTCTTGTGACCAAAGTTTTCTAATGTAATCACGATATGTTCCTTTCTAATTAGGGTCTCTACTATCATTATATCATAGTTTGTAACTATAAATTTACCTGAATAACTTTCTACAGTAAGATTATAAGTAGTATGGATTGATACATCATCATCTGCAGCTTTACCAACCAGTTCAGTATAACTATGTGAAATATACGGAACACTTGCATAAGTTTTTCCTGCAGGAATTGTAGTCGTATACACATCCTCACTCAGAATTCGTTGGCTATTTTGTGCTACGTTTCTAATAACTAATTTAGCTGTAAGAGGTGAATCAATAGCAGTATCTGGAGCTTTAAAGTTACTAAGCTTAAACACAACATATGATTTGTTTGGGTTATCAACTGATATACCTTCTTCATCTGCTGCAAGTATAGCCTTTAAGATTATTTGATTATAATTATTAACAGGTTTTTCTGTTGTAGGCTCAGGTTCAACTTCAGATTTATCGCAAGTTGTACTATGAATATAACCAACTTCAACTTTGCCAAATGCATCAACAAGTAAAGTATCAGGACATGCAGGAACAGGAACTTCTAATTTAGAACCATCTGGTTTAGTGATAATAAGCTTACCTTCTTCGAGTTTAGCATCTTCGAATAAAGAATCACCTTTCTCACCTTGAGGTCCACGGATACCCATATCACCACGTTCACCTTTTGGACCTTCAACACCTTGAGGACCTTGAGGACCTACTTCACCTTGTAAACCTTGTGGACCAATAGGACCTTGTTCACCGGTATCACCTTTGTCGCCTTTATCACCTTTTTCCCCTTTAGGACCTTCAGCACCATCTCTACCGATAATACCGTCAGCACCTTTAAGGGATTCAATGAAATCAGCTTCTGTACCTTTGTTACCTAAGTCTAACCATTGTTGGTAAGCAGATTTACCATCTACACCATCACGACCATCACGTACTTGAGGTAAACAACCATTAATATTTAGATTAACTGTTTTCATCAGCTACCTCTTTTGCAACTTTAACATCTACACCTAAGAATGGAGCTTCTTCACCACAACTGTTAATTTTAACTAAATCAGTTAGTTTAACAAACAGTTTTGATTGAGCATCTAGTTTATCTGATAAACCTTTAACTGCATCATCTAAATCGTCAATACGTTTAGATAATTTAGCCATAATGCTGAGAGGTTTTTCTGCATCCAAACCATGAGTAAATTCAAGTGGTACTGTCATATAAGTACCATCACTGAATGTTACTAAAGCTTCATTACCTACTTTACTGATAGATTCAATATCTACAGTAGGGCAACAATGAGATTTAGAATTAAGTTCTTCTAATTTATCTTTTGCTGCTTGAGCTTCAGCCTGAGCTTTCTTAAGTTCTTCTTCAGTAGCTTCCAAACGTTTTTTGCATTCTTCCACTTCTTTCTTTTCCTGCTTACGATTTTCATAAACAGTTTCAGCTTTGCAAGGAACA
>ERZ773061.415-NODE-415-length-17319-cov-10.164736_pt1 | contig 17319 bp, 12 predicted proteins | sample MGYA00580627_ERZ773061 | MGnify/ENA primary metagenome ERZ773061 (study PRJEB29015, sample SAMEA2738119) | human oral metagenome | biome: human oral; feature: human-associated habitat; material: saliva | place: China | collected 2223 ...
GACAAAGCATATTTTGACCTCAAAAACTTTAGACCTTTGAGAATTAAACCTTAATCTTTGAGGTTTAATTCTTTTTTCTTTTATATCCCCAACTCCCAGCATTCCGTATCCCGCCAGGCACATCCCCTCCTTTGGAGGGGCTTGGGGAGGCCGTATTTCGGGGGCTATTTTTGTCAAATTCTTTCCCTTTCACTTTCCCATCTACGCCCTTTTGCGTTCTAAAAGACGCCCTTTTGCAATGTAAAAGGGCGTCTTTTGATGTGTAAAAGGGCATGTTTTGCAATTCAAAAGGGCACCTTTTACAAGCCCCTTTGTAACCTGTTGATTCCTTGATGGTTACAAAGGCGATTTTTAACGATAATAAGTTGATTTGTGAACAATAACACCTTGCAGTTTGTAAGGGTATTTCAAAAGCCTGAACACACCCCTGACAGAAGCCTGAAACACACCCGACACAGCCTCTCCCCCGACCCCTCTCCGAAGGGAGAGGGAGGACAATTAGCGAGATTCCCCGTTGTGTTTGAGGGGACATAAAACGGCGTTTGAGGATTTTGGGGGCTGGTTTTGAGGAAGAGAAGCAAGCGAGTTGTGTGCTTTAAACCACGAATTTACGAATTAACAGATAGTGAATTGCAGGCTATAAACTACGAATTTACGAATTACAGATAGGTGAATTGCAAGATAAAGACCACGAATTTACGAATTGGCAGATAGTTAATTGTGTGTTATAAACTACGAATTTACGAATTTGCGAATAGATGATTTGCGTGTTTTAAGGTATTGGTTTGGTCCGTAAACATTGGACTTTAGGATTTAAAAGTCAAACGGATTGTGCTTTAATATTTAGAGGAGTTAAAGTCGTTTTAGTCATTAAAAACCATTCATGGGATACCCTTTCGGATTTCCAACAACGCCTTTGGCGTAACGGTTTTTATTCCTTTTACTACTCTAACTCCTCCAATTATTCTAACTTTTCATCGGAAACACGTACCCCGTCAGGCACATCCCCTCCTCTGGAGGGGCTTGGGGAGGCCGTTAATAGACTAACAACCCCACCATTTTTCATTATATCCCCTCCTCTGGAAGGGCTTGGGGAGACTGTTAATAGACTAACAATCCCACCCTTTTTCAGTACATCCCCTCCTTCCAAAGGAGCTTGACGAGGTCACTCTCAGGGCTTAGCGAGCCACCCATACCCCCCGTATCCTCTCACATCCCCTCCTTTCGGAGGGGCTTGGGGAGGCTCCTCCTTTCCAGTGCTTGGGCTCCTTCTTTTCAGTGCTTGGCCGTCTTTCCCTTACTCTTCCTGCTCCCATTCGTCCCAATCATTCATCTGATCTTCTTCAAACGGGTTGGGTTTACTTTCCGCATGGTCACCCTGGTCGGACGCTTCAATCATGATTGATTCAATATTTACATGATGAATGGTAGCCAAAGGCTGTATATATATCTTCTTCATTGCTATCTTTTTATTTTACGGTTATCTTCTTTCCATTTACGATGTATATGCCTGTCGGCACGTGGAAGGTGCGTGTCTCACCAGCTTTCACTGTGGTTCTTGCCACCATCTGTCCCGTCAGACTGTGTATTCTCACCTCCGTATCCTTCTTACTCTTGGTGATGATGGTGTTATCAGTTGTGGTAACAGCCAGCGTCACATCGTTGTTCAGTTCGTCAATACCCGTTGGTGTCTTGTCATCTGTGGTGTCATCGAAGGCTATTTCCATTGCTGTGAACGCCTTAGCTGCCGCTGCTGGCGACCCGTTAAACTTATAAACGGCACGGAAAGGCCACTGATAGAGCACGTCTTTGCGCAGGTTTCGGAGAGCAACAAACTTATTATATGAGAAGTAGAACACGTCCTGATTCGTTGCTTTGTTCATCCTTACACCCGAATAAGTGTGGTAACTTGTGAGGTTTGCTGCCGCCCCATCGAGTGTGTTCTGCACCGTTTCGCCCGCTATGAGTTGGTTTTTCGAGTTTGTTTTCTCAATGAAAGCTCCCTTCTGACGTACTGTGAAGAGCACCTGCGGAGTGGCATTTGTACGAGGAAGGCGCACCATGTAATCCGTGTTTGCAGCTGCATCAGCCGTCAGTTTACTGAACTGTGCCGTGGCATGATAGTCCGTTCCCTGCATGGATGGCGTACTGGTGTAAGTCAGTCCGTTGTCTTTCATCTTTCCAACGGTGAACTCATAGAAGCCGCCGAGGTCGTCTTTATGCTCGCCATTGGCGTCCACTGTCAGTGCGAAAGGCAGTACAATAGATGCATAAGTGTCGGTACCATAACCCTGATAAGTCACCTGACGTGCGTATGTAGCATACTTATCTGCTGCGAGCTGGATGCTGAATGGCGCAAAGAAAGGATTCTTATCAATGAGCTGGAAGTCGACAGGTGAGGTGAAATCCGTTGTACTTCCTTCCTTCATAACAGCCACATTGTGTGTCGTTGCCTGTGCTGCTGAACGGTAAGGGAGGTATATGATAGCGTTCTTAGCCAGTGGGTTACGGAATGTGTTCATGCTCATTATGCCCGTTGAAGCATCATTCGTGCTACCCACAACACTGAAGAGTTCGGAGTTGTCAACGTACAATATCTGGTCGAATGACGCTGGAGCATTGGTTCCACCGAGTGCCGTTGTCATGGCATCTTTTATCTGTGAGAGTGTCAGATAGCCATAGGAAGCGTTGCCTTCTGTGTCAAATCCGGCATCAGTGGTTGTGATCTTCGCCCCATACATTGCCTCTTCGTTGTCCTGATCAGCAGCCGTCTTGTAGTAATTGGTCTTGTCATAGATCTTCGTCCACTCCACTTTCGGTGTGTAATTGCCCGTTGTCAGCTCTATATTCGTGGTGTAATAAGCATAGGCATCATGCTGTTCCTTCGTCGTTGGAGCAATGTTGTATCGCGTTTCGTCCTTTGTAAAGAGGTAAAGAGTCTTCGTTTCGCCTATCTGTACCACAGCGTTTGCAGCGTTGAAGTTACCCCCTTGTGCTGTATAAGCAGCTGCACTGAACGGCGTTTCAGTAAGGTAAAGCGTCGAAAGGGTATTCCTGTTACGGTCGAGCTCCGCCGAATTATTGAACAAGAAAGCCTTATTACCAGCCACTTTCACGTCTATTTTGTCGAGATAAGAGTGGTTCGGGTCATATCCACTACCGTAAAGATCGTTGCCATTGACGGGTGTATAATTCGAACCTACAAAGCTATAACGCACCTTTCCATCACGAGGATCACAGTTAAGGTAGGTCTCATCGGCAAAGAGTGACTTCAGATTGCGGAAGGAGAAAGTACCTTGTGAAGGCGTTGAGAAGCCCAGTGGCACTTTATATACAAAGAGATCGCCACCCATTTTGAAGTCTGTTGCATTCGTAAACGTACGTGTCATCTCCTCACCTTGCGCTCCTGTGCACACGATATCTGCCGTACTGACATACGGATTCAATGGTTCCATCTTCACATCTACGTTCACTAATGCCATTCCGGTGGTGTTTTCAATTGCAAACTTCACTGCATCGTTGTTCAAACCATCAATGCTGACAGTGCCATTGCTGTTGGTTGCCGACACGTTTTCAGTCCTTTCAACCGTCGTTCCGGTCTTATCGTATATCTTCAAGGTGAAGTTCTGCGGTGTGAAAGACGACCCTGCAGCCTCACGTTTGGGGTATTCGCCACGTGAAAAATAGGTAAGTACGGTCTGTGCAGCGGTAGAACCATTTGCAGGAACATACGTTAGATAGTATCTTGAACCATAGTTGAGGTTGTAAAGTCTACCTTCTGTATCGAAGAACCAGTTCATACTGGCATGTGAAATGTTTGTTGTTGTCGTGATGGTGTAGTCGTATGACGTTGTGCGTGACCCTACTGTGAGATAGGTTATCGGCCCACTTCCACTCTGCATGTAGATACGTCCCAAGGCATCTTGCTCCCAACTGGAGGCAAAAGAGGTCCATTGCAGGTAACGGTTAAGGTATGCATTCACCCCTTTTTTCTTGATTCTGAAGCCCCGTTGACTACCAGATTGACTCGTACCATACGTATATTTAAAGGTTGCACCAGTGATACGATAGCCTACAGGGACGGTGTTTGTTTTCCCATCAGCGTATGTATTCACAATCTTTGTAGGTGCTTCTATGTAGTAAACACCGCTCTTCAACGCATTCCAGTTGGTGCTTCCCGACTGTAAAGCAGAGATGTATTGATTGCTTCCTGTCGTCTTTTTCCATGTTCCGTTCTCAGCGGCTGACTCGTGAAAGAGCTTCACCGTGGCTTCCATCTGCTTGATATTGCTGGGTATATAAGCCAGGAACTTCTTGCCATTCTTCTCTATTCGTTTGATTTCTCCTACATCAATCTTACGTGTTTCGAAGCCATTCTCCACGAGATTGGTCAACTCTTCCGACACGTTTGACGGTGAAATAGACACTGGGAACTCCACATCCGGAGCGATATCAACCTCGAATGACTCGTATTCAAAGCCCGCGAGCGTGTTGGAAGTGCTGTGATCACCAATGAAAGTGAAGTAAATCACGTTGCCAAGGTTATCCGTTGTTCCGTTACCACGCGTCAGTTCGTAGGTCTTTGTCTTACCATCGCCAGAGTGATAGATTCTGATTGGCGTACCAATCCAGTGCATATCGGAATTGCCTTTACGTGCATTCTCCGCCGCAACGTCCGATTGTGGAATCTCACCGAAGTACCAATCCGATGCTTGTCGCCATGTTAGCTTCTGTGAACCATCGGAGTATTGGAAGGATTTGTTCAAGATTTCGTAGTCAGCCTGCCCATAGCTACCTTTGAGATTGTTCTTGATGCGGATGGTGTACTTCGTGATGCGGTATCCTTTTGGCACTGCCAGAGCAGCGTAAGAGTTAAAGATACCTGTGATGTGAACCACCCTGTCATCGTCAATACTGGTGGTGTTGTGATCGTAGAAACGAATGTTTCCCGTGTGATTACGCATCAATCCGTCGGCAGAAAACACTGGCTGGTCGGTTGTTGTGTACGTAAGTGGGGCTTGATTGTGGATAAAAAGCGATCCATAGCCACCCTCCGAACCAGCCTCAAGTGCACTTTCTGAGCGCGTCGAGATGATGTTTCCTGATTTAGGACTAATGGTTACTTTTACAGCCTTACTGCCTGTTTGCGCAAAGGAGTTGATACATCCCATGACCAGCAAGAATGTAAGGGCATACAACTTGCAATGATGCAAGCCTAAAAATGTCCTTTTTGGTTTCATTTTTTAATCTTCGTTTAAATGTTATTTATAAAAAAAGTAAATGTGTTATCAGTCAAGAAGCAAGTTATTCGGTTGCAAAATTATGAATAAAATTGCGTATTATATGTACCAATACTGTGTTATTAATGTTGTTTAACATACTCGTTTAAACCATGAACAATCCTTTCTCACTGTAAGTTATGCCCTCTTTTTGAGTTTCAGAAGTACACTATCATGATTTAATGTTAAATCTTTTTTTATTTATTTATGCATAAATCTGTGTGCCATAGCACTGGTTACACTATTGTTAATAAGGTTAAATTACTTTTTATCTATGTGATTTTTTGTTTCAATTATTAATCAATCGCCTCCCCAACCGTACGCATTGCGTGCGCCAAACTACGAATTTACGAATTGACAGATAGGTTATTTGCAAGCTATAAACTACGAATTTACGAATTAACAGATAGGTGAATTGTGTGCTCTAAACTACGAATTTACGAATTGACAGATAGGTTATTTGCAAGCTATAAACTACGAATTTACGAATTAACAGATAGGTGAATTGTGTGCTCTAAACTACGAATTTACGAATTACAGATAGGTGAATTGCAAGATAAAAACCACGAATTTATGAATTCACAGATAAGTGAATTACAAGATAAAAACTACGAATTTACGAATTCATAGATAGGTGAATTGCAAGATAAAGACCACGAATTTACGAATTAAGAGATAGACGGGCTGCGTGTGATAAAGCATACTTTTGACCTCTAAACATTTGACCATTAAGAATAAACAAACACCCTTTTAACCCGATTTCTTCCTCCTTCCACCTCCCCAACACCCAGCATTCCGTATCCCGCCAGGCACATCCCCTCCTTCGGAGGGGCTTGGGGAGGCCGTAACTTAGCGGCCGTTTCTCTTTTCTTAGTTCCGCTTTGTTTTTGTCAATTTCTTTCCTTCTTACTTTTCAATCTACGCCCTTTTGCGTTCTAAAAGATGCCCTTTTGTAATGTAAAAGGGCATCTTTTGAGGTGTAAAAGGGCATGTTTTGCAAGGCAAAAGGGCACCTTTTACAACCCTCTTTGTAACCTATTGATTCCTTGATGGTTACAAAGACGATTTTTCATCATTATCGTTCGTTTTGCAGTCAATAAGCCTCTGCGGATTGTAAGATTATTTTATTAATTCCTGTTACCTATTGTTAACGCCAAAAGAGGGCAAAAGGCGCTGGATTCCCGTCTGTGGTTTGCGAAACGGAAGGGCGCAAACCGTCTGTGAGGGTATGATCCTCTGTAGTGGCAATGTCAACTGTTTCCTCTTTACGCTTAAGTGATTAACATCTGCAGGGGTCGTCATATTCATGACGAACGTGTGTTTTTTAGGTTCAAAACACTTTTTGATTTGCGTCAAGAAGATTATTGATTGAAATTATTTCAGATTCGATTTTTATTCGTACCTTTGCACCGCTATTTTGATAAATAGTGCTAAATAATCACAGAAAACGTATATTCTATATACATATTTACTTAGGTTTCAGGATTTAAAAAGCGGAAATTAAAAAAATAATTGCTCTATGACAACGAAAAAAACTTATCGTAGACCCAACACAACTGTGGTTCTTCTCGCCGCAGAAAGTTCATTGATGACAATCAGTGCTTCAACCTCAGACCCAACAGAGGGTGGTGATCCAACAGGTGATAATAACCATAGTACTAACCCATTCTCGGCTTTTGGTTCAGCCAAGGTACAGACATGGGGCGAGGAAGAATAAGAGATGAAGTGAAAATTAACAACGAAGAAAAACCTATAAAAGATGAATAAGACAAAGATTCTGCTCCTTGCCATCACTGGAATGATGGCAACGGCGTTCACAGCTTGCCAGTCGGACGATGTTGACAGTGCGGCAGGTGGTGACGCAAATGCGAATGTTTATAATGTCACAGCTGATGTTGACGCTGCTCAAGACAACCAACCTGGAAGTCGTGTGCTCAGCGTTGACCCGACAAACAAGAAGGTATTGCACTCTACATGGGCTGCAGGTGACAAGCTGATTGCCTTCGTCTCAAGTGACGGAACAAGCAATAATCGTGCTTCTTATTGGACTATCGCAGCCGATAAGAGCGGTAAAGGTAGCACGTTTACAGGTCAGATAGCAGGCAAAAGCAATGCAACAGTGAAAGCAACTGACGACCTTTGCTTCTTCTATCCAGCTGATGCAGTCGGTAAAAGCATTGCACCTGTTACGGAAACGGGCAAGGACGACAGTAAATCTTACCATGATGAGGTTGACCATATATCGAACCTTCTCGCGTTGAACCTGACCCGTCAGGATGGTACAGCAGAGACAATTGGCAAGTTATATGACTTCCAATACAAGCAGGTTAAGCCAAAAAGCATCGTCGGTTCGAACCTGAATGTGAGCATAGGGAACATGAAACGCATCGTCTCTTTGTGGGGTTTGCGTTTCACAGACAATAAGAATAATATTCTAACCAACATCGATTCTGTTTATATCTCAAATGTAAAGGGATCTGATGTGTTCAATCTCTCAACAGGAAGCTTCGTTACGGACAACCCAGCTGATGAGAGTATGAACATCGTTGTTACCCCTCCTACGGGTCAGAAGGTATCGTCTGCAGGTGGGAAATATACATACATTTCGCTCCTCCCAGGCACCTATACCGATGTACTCATCATGGTTTATGTGGGTAATAAATGCTATAAGAAGGAGTATACAAGCCTCACTTTCGATGAAGGAAAGGTATATCACACTGACCTTTTGAGTATGCCTGAGGTGTTACCAGAGCCTTATGTGCAGGTACAAGGCATCAAATGGGCAACTGGAAACTTCATTCATTACGGTCCAGAGAACGGTGGTTACTGGGGTATAGCACCAGCACAATGGTGGATTTCACGCCGTGCGGTGAAGCTCGGAAGCAACCGTAAACCAGCATCAAATGGTATACTTCAGTCATCACAGTTCGAGAGTTCACCTACACAAACAACTGATGATGTAGACCTTTTCCGCTTTGGTGACATTAAAAATGCCCTCAATCTGCACAGGGGTACATACACTGATCATGATATTACTGTAGATAAATACTATGCTCCTAATCCTATTATAGTTAGGGAAGTAGACAGAAGTCGTGCTGAGTATGGTGACATTGTACGTTATTATACAACGAATAACAAGCAGAAATATCGTATGCCAACCGAAGATGACATCACTACCTTGTACACCAAAGCCAATGCTATCCCGGCTTACTGTGTAACAGAACAAGGTACATTTGTATATGGTGCATACTTCACAACAGCTGGTGCTATAAGAGTACAGTCGTTCCCAACAAAGGTTAAATCACTCTATAAGTACACCAATGTTACGGCACTTGTACGTGCAAACAAGGGCTTGTTCTTGCCTGTTACGGGTAGACGTGTAACCTCATCTCCTGAAATTGGATATAGAGATATGAGCTATGGATTAGGTGCATATGGACAGTATATGACCTCAACCACCAGAACATTGGGTCTGTCAAGAGACTTCCTCTTCGGTCCAACAAAATGGGAATTGTCTGCAAATGGTAAGGCTCAGGCTAAGGCTATCCGCCCTGTTTGGATATCAGGTGAGGAAGATTCAAATCACAAACCAATACTCGACCAGGATTATAAGAACCTTCAGAACACGTTAAAGATCTGGTAAGGCGATAGAAGAACATCACTTTAAAATAGAAAATGGTATGCAGTCCGACTGTATACCATTTTTTATTATACTTCAGATTACGCGCTTTCAGCTCACCGTACATCAATTCTTATACACTAAGAAGTAGCTTTGTAAATAACGAGAGGTGCATAACGGCAAAACAAGGGGGAGAGGAATGAAGATAGACTTTGTGCCCTTCGGGATATCAATAGGTTACAGATGGGGGCGTAAAAAGTGCCCTTTCGCATTGTAAAACATGCCCTTTTACAATGCAAAAGAGCATGTATTGTTTTCCTCACTACCATTTCTTTTTACATTTTCTGTCTTCCCCACCCAATGTATAGGTCGTCCCGTGCGTTTCCCAAGGTCATTATATAATAAGGTATATGTCCCCCCAAGCACGTCATCACGTGATAGAGCATTAAGAAATCTGTCATTGAAGTATGTCTTTATGTTCATTCTGTCTAAAACAAAAGGTTATTCTGTCTAAAACAAAAGGTTATTCTGTCTAATACCATCTGTCCCTCTGTCTTGCATAAAACACCGAAAATATAATGTTTTTTTAGTGCGAAATGCACATGTTTATGCAATTTTAAACTTTCTTATGTGTCGTTTTTTTTCAATTAAGATGTATTTCCTTTCTTTCTGCACACATATCTAATCATATTGCATCATATGTGCATTGATTTGAAATAAAACCGCATTTACTGGTTAAATTGTGTTAAAAATATACGGTTTTGTGCATAATTGGTTGTGCGCTCATTGCTTTTTCGGATTTTATTCGTACCTTTGCATCAAGTTTTTTTAGTGGTTAATTTAGTTTTAGTATTTAAGCCTTGGGTGATGGGAATCAGTCAAGGTTTTTTCTTTTTATATGTAAATATAGACTAATATGAAGTATGTAAATGACCGAGTACGCCGTCAGGATCGTCTAATGGATGAGCAGCGGGCGTTGGAATTGTTACGTGATGGAGAGTATGGAGTACTGAGTATGGTGGCTGATGACGCCGGTTACGGTATTCCTGTGAACTTTGTTTGGGACGGAGACCATAGCGTTTACATCCATTGTGCACCTGAGGGACGCAAGCTACAAGCCATTGAGAAGAATCCAAAGGTGTCACTTTGCATCATTGGCAACGTGAACCTGCTACCTCGTAACTTCACAACTGAGTATGAAAGTGCCATCTTCTTCGGTGAAGCACGCATCCATCTGTCGGACGAAGAGAAGATGCATGCATTGCATTTGCTCATTGATAAGCTGTCAGCCGACTTCAAAGAGATTGGTGATAAGTATGCTCATAAGAGCTTCCACCGCGTTGAAATCATCCGAATAGACTTCAATGAGTTCAGCGGAAAGCGCAAGAAAGTGCATACACCAGACTAATTCTTCTTCTCAACAATCTACTCTTTACTATGGACATAGCCATCATTGGCGGTGGTGCAGCAGGCTTCATGGCTGCCATTACTGCCCGAAAAACAAATACAAAAGCAAACGTTACGATCTTTGAAAGGGCATCGAAAGTGCTGGCAAAGGTCGAGGTGACGGGTGGCGGAAGGTGCAATGTGACGAACAGTTTTGCCGCTATCACCGATCTCAAACAAGCTTATCCACGTGGGGATAAACTGATGAAGCGACTCTTCAACGTCTTCGATTATAAGGATACTTACCGTTGGTTCGAGCAGCGAGGAGTACCTTTGGTGACGCAAGAGGACGAGTGTGTCTTCCCGAAAGCGCAGGATTCACTTGCCATCATCAACTGTCTGACACGTCAGGCAGCCTCTTTGGGGGTGAAGATAAGCTGCAGAAGTCAGCTGAAAGACATCTATCACACCGCCGATGGACGCTTCGAACTGCACTTCGGGGGCGCAGAAAAACGTTACTTCGACCGTGTTATCATTGCTACAGGAGGCTCTCCCCATGCCCGCGGACTGGTTTATCTGGCACGCATGGGGCACGAAATAGAGTCGCCAGTGCCCTCTCTCTTCACGTTTACTATCAAGGATAAGGCGTTTTGTAGCCTCATGGGCACCGTCGTTGACCCCGTTGTGACGTCCATTCCAGGGACGAAGATGAAGGCAATGGGACCCTTGCTCATCACACACTGGGGCACAAGCGGTCCGGCAACACTGAAGTTGTCGTCCTATGCAGCCCGCTTTCTTGCCGAAAACGACTACCGTTCGCCCCTCGCTATCAGCTGGACAGGCGACAGAAGCAGGCAGGATGTGGAGCAGGAGTTGGCAGATCTCGCACTGATAAACCCACGAAAGCAAGTCGGAACGCTGCATCCCTTCGGCTTACCAGCCCGTCTCTGGCTCTATCTCATTGATAAAATAGGGGTTGATGTGACCAAACCGTGGGGCGAAATAGGGAAAAAGACTATGAACAAATTGGTTGAAACGCTTGTCAACGACCAATATACGATTGGCGGAAAGGGTAGTTTCCGTGACGAGTTTGTCACCTGTGGCGGTGTGAGTCTTAGCAATATCGATCAGAATACACTTGAAAGTAAGGTGTGCAAAGGGCTCTTCTTTGCCGGAGAAGTACTCGACATAGACGCCATAACGGGTGGTTTCAACCTTCAGGCAGCATGGACCACAGGCTACATAGCCGGTGAAAAGGCAGCCATGGAGCGTTAGTTGTGCGTTATCTTGTTGTTTTATTCGGATAAAATGCGTACTTTTGCAGGTAGAATATTAGACAAGTTATGACGAAACAACTTATTTCTTTCCTCCTCATGGGAGTCGCCCTGCTGTGTTGCAGTGCATGTAAAAAAGAGCGTAAGACAAACGATATCATCACAAAGATAGCCCCTAAGCCCAAGACTCCACGCAATCCGCAGAGTCTGTCCGACTTCAAATACGAGAAGAAGGTGCAATGGATGGGCAGCGTTTACACCATTCGTATCCGCCGTTTTGCTGATAAATCGCTCGAAACAACAACTGATGAGGACGGAAGGAAGTACTATGATAATAAGGTACAGTTGCAGATTCTGCGCCAGGATGGTTCGTCTTTCTATGATAAAACATTCACAAAAGCCGACTTCAGAGCCTTTACAGACAATCAATATGGGCGTGATGGAGCGCTCATAGGGTTCATGTTCGACCGTGCAGAGGGCAACAAACTCTTCTTTGGAGCAAGTGTTGGTTCGCCCGATCCGAACAGTGATGAGTATGTCCCCATTGATGTTACGATTGATAATCAGGGTCGTTTGCACATCACGGATGCCGTAGAACTCGATACGGGTAGTGACCAAGTGCAGCCCGCAAAACCTAAGACTGAGGACGAAATGGCTGAGGAAGAGGGGATGTAGGAGCCCAAGCACAGGAAAGAAGGAGCCCAAGTGCTGGAAAGAAGGAGCCTCCCCAAGCCCCTCCGAAAGGAGGGGATGTGAGAGGAAACGGTGGGATATGAGTGCTCACTAAGCCTCGATATACGGTCTCCACAAGCCTGAAGCGTTGCCTCCCCAAGCCTGAAGGGGGTGCCTCCCCAAGCCCCTCCGAAGGAGGGGATGTGCCTGGCGGGATATGGAATACTGGGTGTTGGGGATATAAAAGAAAAAAGAATTAAACCTCAAAGGTTAAGGTTTAATTCTCAATATTGTAGAGTTTAGAACTCGAACTAATAGCTTGAAACACACAAACTAACAGTTTTTTTCTCATAAAATCGCATCTTATATACGCGAACCGTCTACTTGTTAACGCGTAATATCTTATGCTATAGCCCGCAATTCACTATCTGTAATTCGTAAATTCGTGGTTTTAAGCAGGCAATTAACCTTTTATCAATTCGTGAATTCGTAGTCTATCGCAGGCAATTAATATATCTGTTAATTCGCAAATTCGTGGTTTTTATCTTGCAATTCACCTATCTGTAATTCGTAAATTCGTGGTTTTGAGTATGCAACTCGTTTACTTGTTAACCTTAAAACCAGTTCTTTAAACCACTCAAACACCGTTTTATGCCTTCTCAAACACAACGGGGAATCTCGCTAATTGTCCTCCCTCTCCCTTCGGAGAGGGCCGGGGAGAGGCTTTTTTTCCTCACTCCGTCCTCCTCAAACACAACGGGGTATCTCGCTAATTGTCCTCCCTCTCCCTTCGGAGAGGGTCGGGGAGAGGCTTCTTCGGGGTGTGTTTCAGGCTGTTTTTTCCACTCTCTCTTACCCTATGAACAGCATTCCGACTTGGAAAACGATAGCACTGACGACCCAAGCGAGGAGCGTTGTGTAGCCAGCAGCAAACAAAGCCCAACCCCAACTGCCCGTCTCGCCCTTGATGGCAGCGATGGTGGCGATGCAAGGGAAGTAGAGAAGGACGAAGAGAAGGAAGCAGAATGCCGTCAGAGTGGCTATCGGTTCTGCCTCATTATAGCTGATACCGTGTAGGTTAGCCACGTCCTGTGTGATCTGTTTGTGTAGCTTTACATACTTTCCACCCTCACTACTGAAGCTGTTATCATCCTTGAAACTGTCGTCATTAGAGTAGAGTACACCCATCGTTGAAGCCACAATCTCCTTCGCACCAACGCCTGCAAGCAGTCCAACATCCAGCTTCCAGTTGAATCCTTGTGGGCGGAAGACGGGTTCAACAGCACGACCGACTTGTCCGATGAAGCTCTGTTTCTGTCGTTCCTGTTGCCCCACGTCGGGCTTATCAGGCAATGGGAAGTAGCCCAAGGCCCACACAATGATGGATGCAACGAGGATGATTCCTCCCATTTTCTTCAGATATTGTTTCCCTTTCTCCCATGTATGACGCCCTATAGCCTTCCATGTTGGGAAGCGATACGGCGGCAACTCCATGACAAACGGGGTGTCCTCACCTTTCACAAGGAAGCGGGAGAAGACCCTACTCATGATGACCGACATCAAAATACCAATGACATAGAGTGACAACATAGCAAGGGAACGATACTTCAAGGCGAAGAATGACCCCGTAATCATCACGTAGATAGGCAGTCGGGCAGAGCAACTCATCAGCGGAAGGATGAGCATTGTCACCAGTCTGCTGCGTCTGCTCTCTATCGTTCGGGTAGCCATTACGGCAGGAACGTTGCACCCGAAGCCCATGATCAGTGGGATAAACGACTTCCCATGCAGCCCCATCTTGTGCATCAACTTATCCATGATGAAGGCAGCACGCGCCATATAACCACTGTCTTCCATGTAAGAGATGAAGAAATAGAGGATGAGAATCTGTGGAAGGAAGACGATAACGGCTCCCACACCACCAATGATTCCGTCGACAAGCATGTCTTTTACAGGACCATCGGGCATGTTTGAGCTGATGAAGTCGCCCAACCACGATACTCCACCATCAATCCAATCCATCGGATACTGGCCTATGACGAACGTTGCCGTGAACATAATGAAGAGGATAAGGAAGAAGATTGGGAAGCCAAAGTACTTGTTTGTGAGTATTTGGTCTATAAAATGCGTTGTCTGATAGGTATCTTTCTTCTGTCCAGTACTGTAGTCTGCCTCCTCAAGGGCACCATGTATGAATCCGTATTTCGCATCCATGATAGCCGTTTCGCTCTCATTTCCAGTCTCTTCCTTCACCCTTTGTGCGGCGATGTCCCGGTGTTTGAAGATCTCATCCGAGTCTTTGAGGGGCTTGATGAGCTCCTCTACGTCCTTATCATGCTCCAGAAGTTTGATGGCAAGATAACGTGTTGAGTAGCGTTGACAGATGTCGGGATATGCACGCAGGTGTTCCTGAATGTTCTTTATACCCTCTTCCAGCTCATGACCGTGGTTGATATGGATGTGACGGAACTGTGATGTCTCGCCTTCTTTGCCCTCATAAACGGCGATAACCTGGTGGAAAAGCTCTTTGACACCACGTCCATTGGTGAACACAGTGGGCACCATTGGCACTCCAAAGAGCTCCGAAATCTTCTGATAATCAATGTTATCGCCACGCTGTTCGGTCTCATCGAACATGTTTAGAGCACAAACCATGCGCACATGCATGTCTATCAGCTGTGTCGTAAGGTAGAGATTACGCTCCAGATTGGATGCATCAATGACGTTGATGACCACGTCTGGCGTCTTCTCCACAAGCTGTTTGCGCACGTAGAGTTCCTCCGGACTATAGGCAGAGAGGCTGTATGTGCCGGGAAGGTCAACGAGATGGAACTCGTAACCCTCGTAGTTGGCGCGTCCCACCTTGGCATCTACCGTCACACCCGAGTAGTTCCCGACACGCTCATGCGCACCGGAAGCAAAGTTGAAGAGCGACGTCTTGCCACAGTTTGGGTTACCAACGAGTGCCACATTGATGACTTTGCTCTTGCGATTGGCGGCATCGGTGAGTTCGGAAGGCGTCAGTGCGTGGTCCGATTCATCAGGGATATTATTGGAGAGGGCACCCTGCTGCGGTTCATTATCAGCCTTAGCCTGTTCCAACTGGCGTGCCTCTTCAGCGCTAATAACCTCGATCTGGTCGGCTTCACTGTGTCTCAGGCTCACCTCGTAGCCCATGATTTTATATTTAACAGGGTCACGCAACGGTGCATTCAGCAGTACTTCAACCTGCTTTCCCTGTATGAATCCCATTTCAATGATTCGTTTTCGGAAGCCTCCATGACCCAAAACCTTCACGATAACACCTGTCTCTCCGGTCTTTAAATCTGATAGTTTCATGTTGATTCTCTTCTTTCATAACCTCTTTTTTCTACTTTCTGGGTTATGATTTCTTCGTTCGCTATATTTTATTCTGCCGTCTGTGGGCACATGACACATCGGCTTTCCGCATGCAACAGAGCCTCACAGAGGATTAGCAAAAGTACTGAAAAAAGTTGATATGTGAGCCACTTGCGTGAAAAATACCTATATATAGGTAGGGAAAACACCGTCTACAACTTAAGGAAAACGCCTGTCCCGTGCCTTTCGTTATCCCCCTTCTCCGTGGTAACAGTTTGGTAATCTGTAATCTTTTTATTAATTTTGCAGACACACAACATTAACAATTATGGCAAAATTAACAGTAAACAGTTACGAGGAACTGGCTGCCCGACTGGGCGAAAAGATTGGTGAAAGCGAGTGGTTGCTCGTTGATCAGGAGAGAATTAACCTCTTTGCAGATGCTACACTCGACCATCAGTGGATTCATGTTGAGCCCGAACGCGCGAAAGTGGAGAGCCCTTACAAGAGCACTATCGCCCATGGATATCTCACTTTGTCGCTTCTTCCACACATGTGGCAGGAGATTATTGAGGTGAATAACCTCAAAATGATGGTTAATTATGGTATGGATAAGATGCGCTTCGGCCGTCCTGTCCTTGTAAACTCACGCATTCGCCTCGTTGCATCACTCGATTCTATCGAAAATCTGCGTGGTATCTGTAAGGCAGGGATCAAGTTCCAGATTGAAATAGAGGGTGAACGCAAACCCGCTTTGGAAGGTATCGCCACCTTCTTGTATTACTTTGAGTAAGGAAAGGAGCCCAAGTGCTGGGAAGGAGGAGCCTCCCCAAGCCCCTCCGAAAGGAGGGGGTGTGAGAGGATACGGGGGGATATGGGTGGCTCGTTAAGCCCCGAGAGTGGTCTCATCAAGCCCCTTCGGAAGAAGGAAATGTGCAGAAAAAAGGTGGGGTTGTTAGTCTATTAACGGCCTCCCCAAGCTCTTCCAGAGGAGAGGATGTGCCTGCCGGGATACGTGTTTCCGATGAAAAGTTAGAATAATTGGAGGAGTTAGAGTAGTAAAAGGAATAAAAACCGTTACGCCAAAGGCGTTGTTGGAAATCCGAAAGGGTATCCCATGAATGGTTTTTAATGACTAAAACGACTTTAACTCCTCTAAATATTAAAGCGCAATCCGTTTGACTTTTAAATCCTAAAGTCCAATGTAAAGAGTTCAAACCAATACCTTAAAACACGCAAATCATCTATTCGCCAATTCGTAAATTCGTAGTTTATAGCCTACAATTCACCTATCTGTTAATTCGTAAATTCATAGTTTAGAGCATACAAATTACCTCTTATCAATTCGTAAATTCGTGGTTTAGAGCAGGCAATTAACCTTTTATCAATTCGTAAATTCGTAGTTTTTATCTTGCAATTCCTTTATCTGTAATTCGTGAATTCGTGGTTTAGAGTATGTAACTCGTTTACTTTTTAACCTTAAAACCAGTTCTTTAAACCACTCAAACACCGTTTTATACCTCCTCAAATACAACGGGGAATCTCGCTGATTATCCCCCCTCTCCCTTCGGAGAGGACCAGGGAGAGGCTTTATGAAACATCCTTACAATTCGCAAACCCTATTCTCTTCCTTTTCCAACTATAATCATTAAAAACCGCCTTTGTAACCATCAAGGAATCAATAGGTTACAAAGAGGCTTGTAAAAGGTGCCCTTTTGCATTGCAAAACATGCCCTTTTACACATCAAAA
>ERZ773061.420-NODE-420-length-17254-cov-4.364265_pt1 | contig 17254 bp, 36 predicted proteins | sample MGYA00580627_ERZ773061 | MGnify/ENA primary metagenome ERZ773061 (study PRJEB29015, sample SAMEA2738119) | human oral metagenome | biome: human oral; feature: human-associated habitat; material: saliva | place: China | collected 2223 ...
AAAGTATGGCTTCGGTATCGACTTCCTCGATGAGATTACTCGTTTGGCTATGCTTGCAGGTGTCATCGAGAATCCGGCGAGGGGGACGTACACCTATCCTGAGTTCCCGGATGGCAAGATCCGTGGCAAGGACAACGTGATTCTCTTCGTGAAGGAGCATCCTGAGATCCAGGAGGCCTTGAAGGAGAAGGTTCTCGCGAAGCTTAAAGGCCACGAGATTCAGGGAGTCGCCCAGTCCTTCGACATCGACAATGCCGCTGGATCCGACTTCGATGAGACCGGCTTCTTGAAGAGGCTCAACGAAGGCTAGATCCTACAATTTTCCAGAGTTCCAGTTGATTGATTATAAGTTTCCCTATATAATTAGGACATGAGTAATCAAGGTTCAACTCCGGAAGTTGACTGGAAAACGCATGAGAGAGAGGTCGCTGAAATACTCGGCCTCTCTCTCACTATTTCTTCAGGGAACCAATTCAACGATCCAGGGGACGGCGTAACACCGGGACATTGGACGGAAAGCAACTTTCCGCTTCTCGTTGACTGCAAAGCCACGAGGAAGAAGTCCTATAGCCTCGAGAGGGTTTTCCTGGACTCCTGGGATGAGAAAGCGCGTGGAATGGGTAAGACCTTCGCACTTCCCGTCCGCTTTGAATACGAAGAAGGCTCACAGACGAAGAAGTCGGATTGGATCGCACTTCCTCTCAAAGACTTCTCCGAGCTTCTCTCACTCAAAGAGCAACCCAAACCCGTCAAGCCGAATCTAGAAAAGATCGTTGAGGTCATTGACTTTCTCGAGAAGCTCTACGATGCCTACAAGACCCCACCCATGAAGACTAGAGTTCTCGAACAGATGAACAAACTCGAGGAGTTTCTCAGTGATTGGAACTAGATTACTCGATTCTCTTGGTAGAGGCGAACTTCTCGTCCCCTATCTCGAGAAGTCGATTCTCTCCGACAATTGGCCTGACCACTACACGGTCACAGTTGACTCCGGACCCTATAGAGGTCTTGGAGACAAGTACTTTCATCCCTCCTCCGAGTGTCTTCCCTCCGCCAAAGCACTTTATGAAGCCAAAGCACCCGCTTACGGGTTGGGGGAGGTCAAGTCTCAACATCGTAGTATGGGGCTTGAGATGGCCGCTTCTATCGGGAAGACCTACCACGCCATTCTTCAAACCCAACTCATTCAAGCAGGACTCGCCAAACCCGAGAACATTGAGCGGGAGGTTCACAACCACGAAGTCCACGGTCGAGGATACGTTGATGGAATCATTGACCATCCCTCGGGTGAGACTTTTCTTCTCGACATCAAGACGAAAACCTCCTCGACTTTCATGAGGATGGCCGCTCCCCAAAAGGAGTGGGTCTACCAGATGAACGCTTACATGCACTGGCTTGGCCTCAAGAGATGCATCATTCTCATGGTGCAAACGGAGTACCCCTACCGCATGAAGGAGTTCATCGTCAAGTCTACTCCGGAACTTCTCGATCCGGTCTACGAAAAGTGGGCTTGGGTCACTCATCTTCTCGAAAACGAACTCCCTTTTAGAGAGAAGGAGGTCTAAGATGCTTGTTCTTGGTGTTGACCCTGGAGCGGTTAACGTAGGCTACGCTTTTCTCGAGGATGGTGTCCTGGTGAAGGCCGGTCTCTTCTCTCCCACCTTCAAGGAGACTACTCTCAACGGTAAGACGATTGAAGGAATGGTCGCTCTCCGAAACTTTCTAGACAAAGCCGAGGAGAAGATCGGACACATCGATGCCATCGCTGTTGAGCGTGTCCCCACTCAACACATGGGTCAAAGAGACCGGATCCTCGGGACAGAGAACTTCTTGAGGTCCTTCGCGATTCTCGGAGAGAGGAAGTACAAGGAGTACGCGGCTGTTTCCGTCAAGAAGTTCGTGACAGGTAACTACCGCGCTTCTAAGGACGAGGTTCGTCAAAGCGTCTCTGAGATCTTCAACCTCAAGGAAGAGAAGGGCGTTAAGCCGGACGTCTTCGATGCTATTGCCATCGCCTACACGGGATTTAAGGAAGGAGAATGGGATGAGTTCACTCGATGAGGGTCGTGACCCCTACGGCGAAATCGCTGAAGGACTACGCAAGCAATACCAGGAAGACCTCGATTCGGATATGACCGAGACGAAGCTTTCGGACGGAATCGCTTCACTTCGCAGGAAGAATAGCCTCTTTCGTCGTCTCTCCTACACGTGGAAGCAAGACGACAAAGCCATTCTCTCTCAAATCAAAGCCGCATCCGATGGGATGATTGGAGACGTTTTCGAGTCCACTCTCGCGGCTTTGGATGACCTCTACATCATGGTTCGGAAACCGGCCGTGAACTCGAATGGCATTCTTCTCAAAGACGAGAAGGGTCGAATCGTTTGGGAACTCGACCGTAAGGGCAACCCGAAGGAGGATTGGTCTCTTCTCACAGGTCAGGATATTGAGGAGACTCTTCTCAAACTCTCACGTGAGCAAATCATTCTCTCACAGCGCGTCTCTGATCTTCTCTTGGAGGCCACTTTCGCCAAACATATCGCCGATGATTCCTGGAACGGATTCTACGAAGGCTACATGGAGGGTACTCAAACTGACAAGTCCGCTCGAGCCTCTCGAGAGTCTCAAAGCGAACGCTATCAAGCCTTCTTCCGTTACTTCCTGTGGAACAAGGCCGATGCACTTCAAAGAGAGATTCGCCAGGTCGTGAGGGTCCTGGAGAGGATTCGTGAATGGAGGATTCGTCGTGGAGAAGACTAAGTCTCTCAAGATTCTCGAGGGATGCTTGAGGAATCTACTCGCTTGGGAGGAGCTCTCGAAGAGAGAAGGATGCTATACTCTCAACATTCTAGGAGAAGACTACTCAATCTTCGACATTAAAGCGTGTGTCTCGAAACTCGATGAGCCTCACCGCGAAGCCGTCAATGAGGTCTACATCTACTCACGCACTATCTCAACTCTCACAGGGTTGAAGCACAACAAAGTATACAACATCAAGGAAGTCGCCGCCGAGGGACTTCTCATTTTAGCCGAGGAGTTAGGGTTATGAAGTATGGTGTTGATGGACACTTGGAGGACCTTACCGAAGGCCTTCTAGTGGAGTGGAGGAGAAGTCTTCCTCCCGAAAAGCGCGTTGTCGAGAAGAGAAGGACTCTCCTGGCAACACAAATCGAGTATCGTAGGGCTCGTGAAGTCTACAACAAGAACGGCTTCCCTGAAGCTTCCCTTTATTCCGGGAGTTTCTCGAGAGCCTACAACCCTAACTCCCGTAAGCGTGGTTGGGGTAAGTCTCGGGAGGATCGATGAAAGCAACCTACGACGATAAGGTCTTCGGTGGTACCCCACTTGAGGAAGCACTCCCGGTGAATCTCGGTGGAGGCAACCCCGAGTTCACCTATGAGCCTCGTTGTCGGGTTTGCAAGAAGGGCCGTGACTTCGTTGGAACGGTCAACACTCTCGTCTTAGCAGGCCTCGCCTACACCGAGATTCTTCGGATGATTGAGCCTCAAAACGAAGAGTACCGCAAAATCGGCGAAGGCATCTCCTATCAAAGCCTCTACAACCACGTCCACAACCACATGCCTCCGAAGTCGTGGATTGTTCGTAAGAGTCTCGAGAAGAGAGCGCTTCAAGCCTCTCAAAGCCTCGAGAAGATGGTTGACTCCCTTGTCACGGATTCCTCCTACGCCGAGACCATGATGCAAATCGGCTTCCAAAACATGGTCGAGAATCCCGAGACCGTTTCCGCACGTGATGGACTCGATGCCGCCAAAACCCTCCACGAGTTCGAGAAGGAAGCCAAAGAAGACTCCTCGATGGTTGAGGTCATGGCTCAACTCTCTCAAATCATTCAAGCGGTTCGTGAAGTCGTTACCGAGGATCAAATGAAGCAGATCCTCGCTAAGCTCGACAATGCTTCGGAGTTTGAAGACGACGACGAACCCGAAGAACTCGAAGTCATCGAGGGTTGAGGTGGAAAGTGAATATCGCTGAAGTATACGATAAGTTCAAGAAGTACGAGGTCTTCAAAGCGCCTCTGGGAGACTTGACGGTTCTCAAAACCTTCCCGGGTGGCGGCGTTGGAGTCCTCATTGGGGAGAGAGAGTTCTTCTTCACTCCGGAAGCCGTGATCTCGCTTGTGAAACTCTTCGATGCCTCTCAAACCTTCTGGAGCAAGCAATCCATCACGATTCGAGATTTTCTTCTTCAAACCTGGCTCGTAGAGAATCGTGAGAAGAAGGTCTTCTTTAGCACGGACGGTGAAGGGAACATTCTCGAGTCCTTCCCACGTGAAAGCCCAGCCCCGGTCTACCAGGTTCTCAAAGTTCTCGATGCGAAGCTTCCTCAAACCCTCGATTTCGATAGAGTCACGGTTCAACCCTCAACCCTCTATCTTCACTCTAGAGACTTCACAATCTCGATGTCTTCAAAGATTCAAGGCGGTGTTCTCAAACTCGCGGTTGGCCAACCCGCTTCGGAGTCCTACACGTTCGTGAAGAAAGACTCGGATGTTCTCTTAGAGCAACTCAGCGACCTACTCGACTCCATTGACTTCAAAGCTCAAAAGCTCTTCTACGATAAGATTCGCCTCGAAGAAGTCGCGGAAGCACTCTCAGTAGGACTCGCTCCGAAACTCGCGGAGGATCTCAAAAACAAACTCTACACATTCTTTAGAGGAGCCCAAGAACTCGATTCTCGAGAGATTCTCACTCAATTCCTCGAACCGAATCTCGCGATGAACCCAACCCAAACACTAAACTTACATATAGAAGAGATATATGGGAGAATGTGTTTCAGAGAATGCTTCCTAAGGGAGACGCTGTGATTCCCCAGTTTCCTTATATATATAGAAACACTCCACCTAGTGTCTTCTATGACGCGTTGATGTGTGCGGGGGTTTTGGCCCTAAGTTCGAAGGGTTCTTGCAATCGTCGTAGGGTCGGAGCCGCACTGGTAACTAATGGGGTTTTAATTGGTTGGGGTGTCAATCACTCGACTGTTGGACCTCAATGTGATGAGGTTGGACACCTCATGTCTGATGGTCACTGTGTGAGGACTATTCATGCTGAGGAAGCTGTCCTGTCTCTTCTAGAAAAGGACCAGGAGGGTTTTTCTACTCTCTTCATCTCTGATAGTCCTTGCCTGGAGTGTTGTAGGAAGATCGTCTCTCGCGGGATCAATCGAGTCGTCTATGTGAGGGAGTATAGGCCGTCCTACGCGGGTTTTAGGCTTCTTCAAGACTACGGTATCACGCTTGAGCAGTGCGAGTTTCCCTCCGATTTTCTGGAGATTCTTGTCTCTTCCCCGCTTTCTAGTCTTCGTCCTCGCCCCGTTAATCTCGAGAAGGAGTAGTCTCTTATGTCTTCCATCATCTTAGTCGCGTTTGGGTTTCTCTTCGCGCTTCTCGCAGTCGTGTTCTATCTTCTCTCCCGCGAATTCTTCTTCAAGGCAGTGATGCTTGTCACCGAGAAGTCCTCTCAACACTATCACTCGCTTTCGAAGACTCTCGGCTTCTTGAGTTTTCTCTCCGCAGTCGCCGTTTTCGTTGATATCATTGCAGTCTTGTGGAGTCCCCGTTGAGTCCACATATGGGTTTCGCACTCAGAGATCTTTCAATCTCATATGGGCTACACGCTCAGAGATCTTTCAATCCCATCTAAGGAGTTCTTTCAATGAAGCCACCCGCTGAACTCGTTCGAGAGTTTCACCGTGTCTACGGCATGCCTATCTATGATTCGCCCCATCGTCCGTCTTCGGAGAGAGCCAAACTTCGTGTTGGTCTCATTCTCGAGGAGTTCTGCGAACTTCTCTCGGGAGTTTACGATAACGGCTCCAAGACTTGGACGAGTATCTACTCGACGACGATCAAGAACGCGCTTCCCGACTCTAAAGACCCCGGAGACTACAATGAGGTGGAAGTCGCTGACGCTTTGGCCGACCTCGTCTACGTGATTTACGGTATGGCTCTCGAGTTCGGCATTCCACTCGATGATGTTCTTGAGGAGGTTCACCGCTCCAATCTCTCAAAGCTCGGTGAGGATGGCAAGCCTATCTACCGCGAGGATGGGAAGGTGATGAAGGGTCCGAACTTCTTTGAGCCCGATATCCGAAAGGTTCTCAGGGAGCATCACAGGCCTGGCTCTTTCTAGTCCTATGGACCGCTAAGCTAGTTCGTAGAACCGCTAAGCTAGTCCATATATATAGGACTCCTCCTAATCGATTTCTCTAGTTCTCTTCGACTAGTCTCAAAATCGGTTGGGAGGAGTTTCGTGTTCCAAGTTGATTCTTTATAGGTTTTCCTATAAAATATAGGTATGGGAGCCGAAAAGGCTCTCCCCCATACAAGGAGGAAAGACATGCAAACGCTCATCGTTGAGGCGGCCAAGACCAAGGTCCTCCCCGTCTTCAAGAATCCGGACAGGAGTTTCGAAGTCGTCTACGAGAACTTCACGAGGGCCTACACCTACGAGGACCTCAAGGACGCTTTCGAAGGCGGAGCACTCGTGGACGACGGACCCATCTCCTACCTGGTCCTTCCCAAGACTCCTCAGGAAGACGCTTCTTGGCTCACTCCGGTGGAACTCTACCTCCAGGAGTTCAAGGTGGAGGGAGGAGAGGTTGAGAACTGGATGAGGATCTACAAGGACGACGTCTGGACCCCGATCCTCATCACGAAGAACGGAGCATCCCCGGTCACCGAGACTCTCTCCTACGGGGAGTTCTTCCACCGTAGGGTCCTCCCCACCGGGATGCTCCCGGTTGACCAGACCCTCCACTACTCCGACTACTTCTACCGGGTCCACTCGTCCCGGGAGTACGTGGAGCTTACCCGCTTCCGTGGGGAAGAGACTCCGGCGGACTTCATCGAGTGGCTCTAGAAGAGATGGTCACCTACAAAGAAATCGAGTCCGCGGTTCTCATCGAAGCCCGAAAGTTCGGCGGACTCGACCAAATGGACTTCGAAGACGCCTACCAACTCATTGTAGAAGTCGCCGAACAGTGTGGCGCCTACCACAGCGGAGAAGACACAGTCTTCTACTACGTCAACTACAACGGAGAGTCTCGCCCCATTGAGGTGAACACTCTCGACTTCGTCTGTTTCTTCCTGAGGTGAATCTCATGACTACTCACCCTACCCTCGACTACATCTTCCACTCCGTAGACCTTCGTCTTGCCGATAGTGGCGGAATCGCTGGAACTAGGTTCGATGCCTTCGAAAAAGAGCTCCTCGAGTTCTGTGTTGAATACGGAAATATCGACGAGTTTCCGCGCCTAGTCTCCTATCGTCTCGATGGTGAAGACCACGAAGAAGCTCTCGAAGAAGTCTCACGTCTCCTCTACAACCGAGCTGTCTATGGGAAGTCTTACAGCACAGGGGCTACTACCCCAGAGGACTTCGTCTCTAAGCTCGGCGAAAACACCCGAGCGAGACTCGGCCTCTACCTCGACTCCTGCGTGGAAGGGCTTCAATTCCTCCCGAAGCCTAATGCCAAAACTCTCTCGATCCAGCGCCCAGCCGACTTCGACCATGTCACTTACGGGACTGTAGTACAAGTCGGCCTAGAAACCTTCTTCTTAACTCGCATGGGTGGGAAGGGGTACTGGGTCTCGAGTACTGGCACACACTACACTGTCTTCGAGTTCTTCGACCTTCTCGTCAAGAAAGTCACACTCGGAGAGTCTCTCTATTGCCTCTACACTGATTAGGAGAACATCATGCTCAGAAACTTTCTCGAAGAAGTCCGTATCAAAGTGGCCGAACTTCATGCCTTAGCACTCGACCCCCAAGGCCGTGTGACTATCGAAGTCCCCCATCTCGGCCGACCTGTCACTTCATTCATTGACCTCTCTCGAATGAGAGTCGGAACAGTTCTCCAAACCCGAACTCTCGGAGAGGTCGAGAAGATGAAGTTCGGCAAAGTCGAGAAGTGGGTTGACCGATACGGAAACCAGGAGTCCAACTCCTTCTTCTTCTTCACCCTCGCTGAAGCTTACTTCAACGGGGACTCTGTGACTCTCGTGAGGGGAGGATTCCCCAATGGCCTCTGACGAAGTCTTCCAGAATTTTCTCACAGACTACAACCTAGCCCGTCTCGAAGTTGAGAAAGTCATCAGTGAAAAGTACGACGTAGATCTCGAGATCATTGGCTTGGACGAGTCTGTTCACAACTACGATGACTTTTGGCTCACCTTCGTCCCAGGCGATGTTCTCGTCACGAATAGTCGACTCGTCTTTCTCAAACTCGACGGGTTCGAAGGCCGCTGGGTTGACTCTCGAGGTGTTCAAATCACAGACAAAGACCTCTTCTATAAACTCGTCTCTAGAGCGTTTTACGGAGACAAGATCAAACTCGCTCACGTAGCTGCTCAAAACTTCTAAGGAGAACTCTCAAATGAACAAGGAACTCTACGCACTTAAGTGCGGAATCGAGAAGTATCGCGATGAATCTTTCAAGAGACTCGTGGAGTCGGATGCTTCACTTCCGATGAAAGACCACGGAGGAGAGTTCTCTCTCTCGCTCAAAGACTTCTTCAAACTCGGAGTAGAGTCTCACATCAAACTCTCGGATAACACTCACTTCTTCAAGGTGAGTCTCCCGAAGGGTTCGTGGGTTAACGGGCTGGGGTTCCGACTCTCGAGTTTCGAAGTCGTGAGTTCTATTCTTGACTCCTACCTCGTAACTCGTACTCCCGCCTTCCTCATTAACCTGGAGGTGTCTTCTAGTGAACACTAACGACTTCAAGACCCTCCCTGTCGGGCATGTTATCAGGACGGGTGTCTTCGAGTTTAAGAAGGTGAATCCGTCCTACTGGAAGATGTCCGCTTCCGCGTCTTTCACTCCCGGAGACATGGAGACTGTTCTTCGTTTTCTTCAATCTGAGAAGTCCGATCTCGCGATTCTCAATCTTCTCGATAGAGGCAGGCAAACGCCTCCCCGAAAGGACTCTCACTCATGAGTGAATACCGCGATATTCTTGACTCCTACCATGATCTTCTCCTTCAAGCCAGCCAACTCCTTGAGAGGGAACTCAAAGAGCCTGTCATAGTCGAGTCCTGTGTCGAGGGCGAAGTTCCACTCGTCGTCTCTTCGGTCTCTAGTCTCTACAATGTTAGGCCCGGTGTTCGGCTCGGGATTGGTTTTATGAGGTTCATGAGAGTTCACCGGACTCCTGGGTGGGGTCGCTGGGACGGAGTACTCGTTGAGCACGGTGAGGTCTTTCTTACGATTCTCAAAGCGGCGGACTCGGGTAGTAGTCTCACGATTTCTCGATGATTCTCTCGTCTTCCAGTTGATTGTTTATAGGTTTTCCTATAAAATAATGGTATGAAGGCCGACAAGAGAGGCCTCCAAAACGAAGGAGAGAACAATGGACTACACTAAGATCATCGCAGATGCGAAGAGGGCACGCTACGAAGGCACCGAAATCTTCAACGCGAAGGGCAAGATCAACTTCACGATCCCCGCAGAGAAGAAGGCTGAGACGATGACGGTGAAGAGCTTCCGAGACATCTCGAATGCTCCTTCCGGAACGGTCATCACGATCAACACGTACTCCTACATGAAGACGGACAAGGGAATGTGGGTCTACCACAACGGAACCTTCATGACAGAGTTCGACTTCTTCGTCTCTCTCCTCCGAGCCGTGGACTCCCACATGGAGATTCGCCTCGCCTACTACCCCGGATACTTCTGAGAAGAGCAATGGACGCCAGGGAACTCAACGAGAATGTAGTGAGACTCAATGCGAGACTCCGCGAACTCTACCAGGGAGACCTCTCAAGGCCTATCACAGTGAAGAGGAAGACGGGGGAGGACGAGAAGTCGAGAGGGTTCGGGATTTCGTCCTATCGAGATCTTCTCTGGCTTCCGGTCGGGACTCTCCTCTACGCTGACAATGACTACTTCATGAAGAGGAATACGGAGTCTTGGGCCTCCACTTTTCACGAAAGGCCACTCACCACGAAGGAAGTCTTCGCGATTTTCGTCTCACTCGCAGCCGATGACCTCCCCGTTTACTTCATCCACATCCCTGACACCAGCGGAGAAGTCTAGTCATGACCTCCAGGAAAGATCTTAAGAACGCTTTCGAACGGCTAAGCCGAGTACGCGAAGAACTCTTCGAACTTACACTCGACGACCCGATCACGATTCTCGACAAACACGGGTCGGGTGTCCTTTTCGAAATCTATAGCGTCGAAGACCTCAACGATCTCGAGACCGGTACGACCCTCTACTACGAGGGCGTAGTTTACACGCTGACGGCTCGAGGGGGTTGGGCTACAACCTACAGGGGAGAGATTGACAACTACTGCTTGTTCAAGATCCTTCTCTTCAAAGGCCAGTTCAAGTGCGTCTATGATCCGGGGGTTGGCGAATGAATCTCGACGAATGCCTCGAAGAGCTCGACGATATCGTCGCTTCTTTGGAGGGGGAAGTAGTCAAAGTCGAGTGGCCTTACGACGGAGTCATATCGCTCTACTCGGTTGAGGAACTCAACGGACTCCCCGACGAAACGATCCTATGTAGTTCGCAAGGAGACTTCTTCCTGAGGACTCAGAACAACGGAGGTCTTTGGCTCTCTGCGAGTAGGAGTTACTCGAGTAAAGAACTCTTCGGCCTTCTCCTGGGAGCTTCAAAGAACGGAGCCCGACTCTACGCGACTTCCACGGACGTAATCGTGAAGGGATTGCGAAAGTGATTTTCTCGACTTTCGAAGAACTCGAAGAGAAGTACCCCGACCGCGTCTATCGCCGTGGAGGGTTCGAGATCATTCTCAATAGGACTACGGACGAGAACTACATCGCTCCGTTTGTCGCTCTTCGAGCTTTGGCCGTAGAGTCTCAAGAAGGCGAGATTGTTGAAGGTAACGCCTGCGAACATTGCATCTAGAGGGGGAGGACACTCTTCGCTTCAAAAGACTCAACTAACTCTCTGAAACCCTCGGTTGATAACCCTAAAGTGTGAAGGGTTACTCACCTGTAGCATTACATCTGACTAGAAGGAGTATAGAAGATGGCTACCCTTGTTGAGGACATTTACGATAGAACTTTCGATCTCGAGAGTGTACACATGGGAACTTGTCTCAGTGTAGACAACGATGACTGGTTCATTTTCCGGACCCCCGGAGGCTGGATCGATGACCAGGGGACTCTTTGGTCTAGTGAGGAGCTCGCTGACTACGGCGAAGACAGCGACAATAGTCCTCGTTTCAAGAGGCTCAACTGAGGAGTAGTAATGACTAAGAACTCTCACAAAATCGCCGGCAGCGCAATCCTCTGGGGGCCTAGAGGAGACCAGATCAACCTGACGAGTCTTCCCTACCAGACGGTCGTTCAGGGTTGGAGTAGTGATATCTTCGCCGTCAAGCTTCTGGATGGTTGGTACGGCCCGACCGGCTACGGGATTTTCGGCTCGGACGACTTAGAGGTTGTCGAAGCTTTCGAGAGTGACCCTCTCTGTGAAGGAGCTCGAGTCGCCTTCAATCCTCAATCCAGCACCCCGAAGGGTGTTTGGGAAGCTCGAGGTCCTGAGGGTGTTGAGGAACTCATACAGGACCTGGGTCTTGTCGAGTTTTCGAACGGGACTATGGTCGACTTTGCAGACTTCACTGGTAGGTCTGTCAGCGTTGCTAACATCTTCCGCTCTAGCAACGGGTCTCTAGTCCTCCATTACAGGTCTACGTGGTGGAGTTTCCAGGAGGGACCTCTCCTGGGTGGTCTCGATGCTCTCAGCGAACTTCTCGGACTCGATCTCGGAGACGATAACGCTTGGGGTAGGCATGAGTCTCTCTCCTACCCAATTCGCATCGAGCTTTTCTAGTCCCTACTCACCAAACCACCCTCCAAGTTTCATTGTTTGGAGGGTGGTTCTTCGTCTTCCAGTTGATTGTTTATAGGAAATCCTATAAAATATAGGTATGAGGCCGAGAAGAGGACCTCACCTACACTAAGGGAGACAACCATGAACTACGAACTTTCGAACAAGCTCAAGAGCGTGATCGAGGAAGAAGTCGCTCGACTGACCCGTCTATCTGAAATGTCCGGCGAAGTCGTCCTGGGAGAGGACTTTTGCTTCACTCCGACCCAGGGAATGCACGCCGGATTCCGAGTGAACGTCTTCGCAATCCACAATGACGGCTCCAAAGTCCAGGTCGGAGAGAAGGTCTACACCTTCAGAGACCACCTTTGGCACAGTGAGAGCTCTTGGATTACAGAGACGTCCGGAGGACTCGCCCTCGAGTGCCGTGAAGCCCGTCGAGCTGGAGAGATCGTCGAGATCCTCGAAATCGGCGAAGACACCGAGACCGAGAACGGAGAGGGTGAAGAGAAGTGATTTTTACGACTTTCATGCTTGACTACGAAGCACTCGATGCCGCACTCTCCTACCTCGAAGACGCGGACTCGACGATTCGAATGAACATCTACAAGAACTCGAAGCCTTGGCCTCAAGCGGACATTGACCTCTCTCAACTCGACTCAGGTTCGATGATCGAGTACCAGGGATTCATCTTCATCAAGCAGGGCAACGTGTGGTGCTACGGAGAGTGGTTCGAGGCCGTCGACCTCGTAGACAAGGCTATGGCGCTTCTCCTCAAGAGACACGGAGACATTCCGACTCTCATGAAGAGAGTCATCAAGATTCCGGCCAACGCTTGAGGAGACGGCAATGGTCAAGAATCTCGAAGAGCTTGAGGGGCTCGTGGAAGAGGCTCGAGACGAAGAAAACTTCGAAGAACTCGAGAGTGAACCCGTCGTCATCTCGGCTTTGACGATGTTCTACACTCGACCCGTTTGGGTTAACTTCGAGAATCTCGCCGAAGGCCAATCCGCGACTCTCGATAGGTTCATGTTCGTCAAGAAGGACGGTGTTTGGGTTCTTCAAACGCATGGAGCTTGGGAGCATCTAGCGCATGGAGGTGATGTCAAACTCACGAACCAGGAGTTTTCCTGGATCGCATTCAAGGCCGATGTGACTCCGCTCGTGGGTTGGCCTGTGTCCGAGCCTATTTGGAAGAATGAGTCCAAGTGGCCTATCCCGAACTAACCGTAGAGAGCCCTATTCTCAACGTTTTATGGAGTAAGTGGCGTGGATGCCACGAATTCGAAGAAGGAGAAAGAAAGTGAACAGCGAAGAATTCGAGAAGCTCGTGGAGAAGCTTCGTGAAGCCCTCATAGATGAGCCTACCACCAACACTTTGAGTCGTCAAGAGTTCATAGTCCGAGCTTCGGAAGGAGAATGCGAGACTTTCATCAATATCCTCGATGCACTCCCTGGGACTCTTCTCCGAATCGTCGAAGTCTACTACTTCAAGCTCTTCGACGGGTGGATTGCTCCGGATCGCTACTCCTCGGTCTTCGATGACTACGAAATCGCTATGATGGGCCGAACCGCTGTAGAAAACGGCGCTCGAGTCGAACTTCTCAACTGGCCAGAAGAATAACCCACTTCTTGTTTCCTCTAAGCTTTGAAGGGTCCTTCACTACTACCCCCAGGAGTACTACGTGAGAAAACTCACCGCAAACGAAATCAATGAGATCGCTGAGATTTTCAAGGCGACTCTCGAGGCATACACTACGAAAACCGCAGAAGCCGTAGTCCAGGTTGATAATAGAGATGTCGACCTGAACTCTCTCCCCGTAGGCACAGCCCTCGTCTGTGACTCCGGAATCGCCTACCGTACCTCCCAGGGTTGGTTCGGGACCCTTCTCTGGGAAGATAACGTAAGTAGCGGGGTGATCGCCTCAGAACTCGCTGACGATTCCTCTGTTAGGTTCCTGTACGACCCTACTACGTCGTCTCCTGCCGGCTCTGTCGAAATCAAGAATAAGAGAGGGTGGACTAAGAGCGTTCTTACAGACGGACTCATTCAGACTAACTCGGGGTCCTTTGAACTCCTTCCTGACTCTGTTGGTGACGGCTACGTGTTCCGCATTAACGGAGGGTTCACTTATCTTATTCCTCCGGAGAATGTCTTCTATAGTCAAGACGGGAAGAGGTTCTACACTGTCGATGACTTTGTTGATGATGTCGTCGCTAAGTTCAGCTTCCCGTTCTCTCTAGAGATTTTCTCTAGTAACCACTGACCTCTCTACTCTAAAGAGAACCTGCTATGAAGAAGCTCACCGCAAGTGAAATCAACGAGATCGCTGAGGTCTTCAAGGCGACTCTCGAAGCCTGCGCCCCGAAGACAGTCGAGGGGTCGTTAACGACCGAAGAGCCGGACGCTACTACGTGGAGAAGTAGAAAAGCTCCAGTCGACGGCGAGATCGTAAATCTCGGTAGTCTCCCTAACGGCACAGGTATTTGCTGGCCTTTTAAGGACGGAGAGTATGGTAACGCCTTCAAAACCTCCCGTGGTTGGCTTGGAGACTACCTCATGGGTAGCTACCAAAGTAGTACGAGTCTCGCTTTTAGCTTAGCCCTGAACGACTATGACGGCAAAGAGTCTAGATTCGCGCGTGGTCCCTACTCTAGCCCGGCGGGCTCTGTCACTATTGAGGATGAAGAGGAGCTTCACAAGATCTTCGTCGAAGATAGAGTCATCGACTTCGGTAGTTACAAGCTCTACCTCGACGGTAGTAACGCGCTCGGTGGAGATGTAATCGTCGTTAACGGCTCTTCTTCCTTCCAGGTCACCAACCCATCGTCTTGGACTGGTGAGTGTTGGATTCGCTTTGAGGACGGTCTCGGTACTTCCTCGCCGGAAGGCAATGCGGAGGCAATCGCCGAGTACTTCCCGAACTTCCCGCTTCGCTTCGAAGTCTACCCTAACCCCTTCGCCCGCTAGAGATTAGTCCTCACTCTAGAAACACCCTCTAGACTTCATTGTTTGGAGGGTGTTTCTTTGTTTCCCAGTTGATTGTTTATAGGAAATCCTATAAAATAATGGTATAGAGGCCAACAGGAGGCCTCCCAACTACAAGGAAAGACATCATGCGAAACAACTACGAGACCGACGAGATCATCGCCGATGCGATCGGAGAGTCCTTCAACGTCCCGACCGGAGTCACGATGTGGGGAGGACCCGAGTCCAACGAGAAGGTCAATGTCGACCTCAGCGAACTCGAGATCGGAACCGATATCTTCATTGACGGGCGTCTCTTCACGAAACTCGATGAGGATGAGTGGGGCTACTCCATTGGCTTCAACCCTGCTACCCACTTCCTCGATTGCGAAGTTGCCGCCATCGTCAATAAGTTGAGTGACAAGTCTTCGCTCTAAGAGTTGAAACCCGCATTGCTTCTCATAGTGATGCGGGTTTCTCTTTGTCCACTTGATTGATTATGGGTTTTCCTATAAAATAAATGTTGTACAAACCCTCTTCTAAGGAGAAGAAGTGATCGAAACACGAGAAGAGTTCGAAGAAGCTCTCAAAATCTCGGAAGACAACCGCTGTTTCCTCGACATTGACGACGTATGCGAAGAACTACGATGGGAGGCATACGGAAACTCAGCGACTACGGACCACCTAGAATACGAGATTCGCAGGGCGGCCGACCGAATCACGCGATTCTACGAGGGAGACGATGAGGTCCCGGCCGGATACTACTTCATAACCGACCCGACAGATCGCCTCAACGAGATCGACTATCTCAAGGAGCTCGAAGACTAATGGAGTATCACATCGCAGTAGACCGATCTAGTGTGCGAGTTGCGGCGGTAGAGAAGCGTCAAGGAGGGATCTATCGAGTGAAGACCTCTGCTCCAGGATTCCAACTCTACTGCGAAGACGACTTCCGGAGAAACTTAAGGGGGACGGTTTTCGTCGAGAACGAACTCGGCGGTTTCCTCGTCTACCCTCTTCCGAAAACCGGGACGGAGGTTTTCTCAATCCAGACGACAATGAGACTCTCACAACACGACGGCGCTGTCAAAGACTTCTTCCACTTCACGGGAGAGTTTCTCACAACTCAAATGGAGATCTATCAACTCTCGGAGGACTCCTACTTCCAGGCCTCCAAGGGTTTCAGTCTCGTCTCTCATAGACTCTATCCTCTCACAGGGAGGATTCTCTCATGGGCTAAGTCTCAATCCGACTTTCTCAACGGAAAGACGCTTCTACTCGGGTCCTCAACCAACCCGAACGAACTACTCGACCGCATCACAGTACTAGAAAGAAACTAGCATGGAGATTTTCACCCACCCGCTTCCCGAAGACTCGACTCGGTCTTTCATCACCTCACTTCGTCTTGTTCTTCGACTCGTAGAACACAAAACTCTTCACAACAAGGACAAGGAGTGGGAGAAACTTTTCCTCAAAGAGCTCGTAGAGTATGTCTCTAATCTCGGCGGGGACGTCATTTTCGACATCGACTTCGACGACCTCACTCCGGAACTCGACCATGCCTACTTCATTTGGGGCACTCTTGGACTCTACTTCCCAGTGAAACACGCTCCGATTCTCTCTTTCCCGAGTGAGTCCGTCCAACACAACGGGAGGTGTCTCACTATCAAAGACACTACGAAGAACCGCTTCTACATGAAGACTCGACTCACAGTCTTCAAGCCTCTCGGAGACGGCAAGTTTGAAGTCTCCTTCCCAGATACGTTCTAGAAGGAGAGTTTTCGAAGAAGTCGGTCTTCCAGTTGATTGTTTATAAGTTTTCCTATAAAATAATGGTATGAAGGAGACCGACTTCTTCATTAACCCGGAAGGAAAACCCGTGAACACACGAACCGCAGGAGGGATCCTCCTCACAGGAGCACTCCTCTTCTCTCTCTCTCACGCATCATACGCCTCCACGCCTATCAAGGCCGAAGTCACGAAGGCAACGTCCTCGTCCCGCCAAACCTCTTCGGAGATCAACGTCGGCGGAACTTGGTCCACTAAAAAACTCGAGGTCGGCCAGTCCTTCACGGTCTCGACGAAGCCGGTCAACGGAGGAGCTCCATTTACGTGGAATGCTTCCTTCCCGTTCACTCTTAGTGATGGGACCGAGATCGGCACTTGTGCCGCCGATCAGGCGACCCTCACTTGCACAGTCAACAAGATTCCCGAAGCCTACAAGGACAAGACAGACGTGTCCGGAACCTGGTGGGCACGGGCTCGTCTCCAGGACGCCGCTGTCGGAACGACGGAGGGTACGATTACTCTCGACGGCGAAGTCGTGAAGAAGCTCGTGTGGGGAGACAAGGAAGGCACCGGAGAGTGCACGAATGATTGCGATTCTCCGGCCCACTACGAGTACGCCCACCCGGAAGACATTAAGTTCGGGTGGACCAACGACAATGGCACTGTCGGGTGGGGGATCAA
>ERZ773061.426-NODE-426-length-17161-cov-7.232316_pt1 | contig 17161 bp, 16 predicted proteins | sample MGYA00580627_ERZ773061 | MGnify/ENA primary metagenome ERZ773061 (study PRJEB29015, sample SAMEA2738119) | human oral metagenome | biome: human oral; feature: human-associated habitat; material: saliva | place: China | collected 2223 ...
GGTCTTTTTCATTATTTTGTTTTAAATAATTTAAAATTAGCTCTTGTTGTTTTGTATTATACTTATTCATTTTATTCCTCCGCGCATTATTTGAAAATGATAATCGTTTTCAAATTTTATCACTTTTTGTTTTATAAGTCAACATTTATTTAGTTTGCACGTTTCTATGTTTTAAACTTTTTAGTTGATTTTTTATATACTTTATTATATAATATTAATTATTAAATTTGAAGGAGGTATTATTTTATGTATTTCTTAGGAACTCGGAAGGCTAGTTTTCTAGCTTATCCAAAGGATGGCGACGATACAGGTGTATCGTTGCCAATTGTTGAGGATTCAGAAAATTGTTTGCTTGTTAATGTCTTTGCTGACCCTGCAAACAAAACATCGGAACTAGTTATATACCCGGATCAAGTTGGTGGAAGCATCAAGCTCTGCTTTTCTTTTGATTCCAAACAGGACTTTATTGCGCTGTATGCTAGCGTCAGGCCTCTATGGGATGAGGATGATGAAGAGCGTCCATTAATTGATGTTCCTGTCATCTTTGACCCAGAAGAGTCTGATGTTTCGGAAGTTGTTAATTTAAGGCTCCCTGATGAGCCTGCCATGATTTCTATCATGATTCCAGATAAGTTAAATCAGGGTCATGGTAGAAATACCATAAGGATTACTAAGATTTAAAAATAACCCAGCGCATCGGACTTTGATGCACTGGGTTTCTCCATTTTATTGAAATAAAAAAAATCAAGGATTAACCTTGATTACAGGGTTGCGGGGGCAGGGCTCGAACCTGCGACCTTTGGATTATGAGCGTGTATTCGTTCTTTTTGCCTAATATTTTCTTTTGTTTTAAAATAGTGTAAATTGTTATACTACTCTAAGCGTTTACTTGTTTTATTTTAATATATTTTATTTTGCAACACTACCCCTTATTTTCTATTTTGAAACTTTCGCCACTTTTTTGATAGGAATAAATGGATTATTGGTGTATTTTACAATTCAATTATTTTTGACTTACCCGTGGTTGCCAGATGGTATACCAGATATTTACCACGAAAATGGCAAAGAATCATCCCTGCCTATTTTAAAATAATATTTTATTGTTTCAATGCAGTAATTGGCACTACATACACTCCATCTGGTCTTTGATATGCAGCATTTGTTAATCCACAAATCACACATAAAACTGATGGTACTTTTCCATCTTCATCCTCAATTTGTTTCTTTAAATTTAGTAAATCATTAGCTGCTTTTTCAATTTGATTCGCTCCAAGTTTAATTTCAAATGCACACCATTCTCCATTTTTTAATTCTATAACACTATCAATTTCTTTATCTTGATAATCTTGATAATGATAACATTTTGCATTAAAGCTATCAGCATATACTTTTAAATCTCTTTCTACCATTGCCTCAAATAAGAACCCAAATGTTTCTAAATCATTTATAAGCTTATTTTCTTCTCTAATATTTAATAGCGAGCATGCAATAGAAGGATCCGCAAAATGTCTTTTTTCTGATTTTTTAACTCTTACAGATGATCGTACATTAGTTGAAAATGGTTCGTCATTATCCAGTAAAAATAATTTATCTAATGCATTTAAATATGATGCTAATGTATCTATGTCTATATCTTCATGGTCTTTTTCATTAATATCTTTTTTCAGTGTCATATTTGAAACTGTTGTACTTTCGTTTCTTGCTAATGATTTAAGTAATAACCTTACTTTATGCTTATCTCTATTTACACCATCTAATCTGTATAAGTCATCATCAATTATTAGATTTATATACTCTTCTATTGCTTCGCTTGCATCTTTAGCAGAATACTTTAAATTTGCAGGCCAGCCACCTCTAATTATTAGCCTTGCTAAATTTCTTAAATCTACTTCTCCCGTTGCTTTTCCTTTAAATTTATTATTACATAAATCTTCTAACGATATATTTCCTGTAGAATCTCCTGATTCGTATAAACTCATCGTTCTTAAATGAATCTTTCCATATCTTCCTGCACCACTATGTGCTATTCCCTCTCTATTTGGAGTAGATGAACCTGTTAGAATATATTGTCCCTTCAATCCAGTTTTATCAACATCAATTCTAATTTCATCCCATAAATTTGTTGCTTCTTGCCATTCATCAATTAGTCTTGGTTTTTCACCTTCTAAAACAATGGACGGTGACATTTTTGCAAGTTCAACATTATTTGACTGTTCTCCTGTAGTTTTGTGCAAAAGAATTTCACTATTAGAATGATATCTTCCAGCCCAAGTTTTACCACAATACTTTGGACCTTCAATGCTAATAGCACCAAATAATTTTAAATAACGTTCTATCTTATCATCAGCAATTCTCTTTTTATAATTCTCTATTTTCATTAATGACTACCTCTTTAACTTTTGATTCTATATATATTTTACACTATTCCGTGATTTTCATCAAGTCTAACCCGTGATATTTTTAATATTTATTCCGTGATTTTTCAATATTTTGTTCCGTTGCTTTTATTGCTAAATTTATTTAATTTCAAAAACTTTCGCCACTTTTTCGTTGTTTTTTAGGCAAATAAAAAAATCAAGGAACTTTGAATTCCTTGATAAATCTGGTTGCGGGGGCAGGACTCGAACCTGCGACCTTTGGGTTATGAGCCCAACGAGCTGCCAACTGCTCCACCCCGCGATGTATTAAACTTTAATTATTATACGTGCTTTTTTAAATTATGTCAATACTTATTAAATATTTTTTTTACTTTTGTTTGAGTTCTTATTAATTTTCTGTTATAATTTTATAGTAGATATTATCTACATTATTAAGGAGGATTATATGAACGAAGAATATATTATTAAAAAATGCCCAGTTTGTGGTGCAGTAATTAGAGTACTAAAAGGAAAAGGTGATTCAATCACTTGTTGTGGTGAATTAATGGTTGATTGTGTTCCTAACACAGTTGATGCAGCTGTTGAAAAACACAAACCAGAAGTTGTAGTTGATGGTGATAAAGTTAATGTAACTGTTAATCACGTTATGGAAGATGATCACTATATTGAGTGGATTTCAATTTCAGTTCCAGGAAAGAAAGAAAAAGTTATTTACTTAAAACCTGGTGAAGTTGCTACAGCATCATTCTGCCATATACCTGGATCAAAAGTTTATGCTTATTGCAATAAGCATGGTCTTTGGATGACAGAAGTTAATTAATTAAACTTTAAAAAGAGAAGAATAATTTTAAAACTATTCTTCTCTTTTTTTATTATTTGTTTGTTTCTGTAGTAGTTGTTTCAACTTTTGCTTCTGCTTCTACTTTTGCACCTTGATATACATAGTTTTTAGAGAAACCTGTAATCATGAATCCGATTGGTGGGAATAATCCTAAAACTACACCCATTCCAGGTCCTTTTCCAAATTTCTTCATTAATTGAATTCCCATGTATATATTTGCTCCTAACCATCCTACATATGGGATGTAATAGAAAAATACATATTGTTTTGGAATATCTGCTTTTTCAAATAAGCATACTAGGTTGTGTCCAATAAGTAAACCTTCCCATCCTGGTAATCCTAATTTTTCGAATGTTTTCCAAAGTCCAATTGCTGTCAATATTACACATACTATTCCAATTATAGACATAATAACTGTTAAGATTATTGTTCCCATTACAAACGCTCCTGCTGCTGCATAGCTTGATGGGTATCCATATCCGTATCCGTACATTGTTTATCCTCCTCTTTTCTAAATTTTCAAAGAAATTATACTACAAAAAAAATAAAAAGACAATATTTAGAATATATAGTCTATCCTATTTTTATTGTCTTTTTTGTTATAAATTTAATTTATTTTATATTTATTTCTTTTCCTCTTTTACTGTATTTAAGAATTTAAATACTAATCCTGCAATAACTGCTCCTAGGATTGGGGCTACGATGAATAACCATGATTGTGCTAATGCATCTGTTCCATTTCCTGATATAGCTGTTACTAATGCTGGACCGAATGATCTAGCAGGGTTTACTGATGTTCCTGTAAAAGTAATTCCTAATAAATGAACTACTGTTAATGCAAAACCAATAACTAATCCTGCTACAGATGAATTTTTTTCTTCAGAAGTTGCTCCTAATACTGTATAACAGAAAATGAATGTTAGAACTGTTTCAAGTATCATTGCACCTAATAAAGTAATTCCAGAACCATCTACAACACCAAATGTGTTTGTTCCTAATCCTGTAACATTAATTATTTCTGAACCTTTGAAAGTAAATTGTTTAAATACTGCATATAATAAAGCTGCACCTAAAATTGCACCAATGAATTGAGATACAATGTATACAATAAACTCTTTTAATGTGATTCTTTTGTTAATTAACATTGCTACAGAAACTGCTGGGTTTATATGGCATCCTGATATTTTTCCAATAGCATATGCCATTGCAACAACTGATAGACCAAATGCTAATGCTGTTGCTACTAAATTAGCTCCACCAAATAAGGCTCCTACACCACATGCAATGAAAACTAATACTAATGTTCCTAAACACTCAGCGATTCCTTTTTTTAGTAAATTCATACCTTTTGTCTCCTTTCTTATGTATTCTTTTGACATTTTACAATTATATTCATTCTTTTTCAAGATATTTTATTTTAATATTATATTTCATTATTATTTTATTGTTATCTTATCTTTTAGTGATTTGAATTTATTTTCTCCTATACCTGGAATTTTCTTAACTTCATCTGCTGTCTTAAATTTGCCATTTTTGCTCCTATGTTCGATTATTTTATCTGCTGTTCCGGGTCCTATACCTGGTAGTGTTGTTAATTTTTCTTTGCTTGCAGTATTAATATTTACTTTTGTGTCATTTTTAGAAGTTGTGTTTATTCCTTCTTGCACAATTCCGACTCCCGGTTCAGTTTGCAATATATCTTTCTCTAATTTTTCGTTATACCTTGGAATATATAATTGAACACCATCCTCTAATATATAAGCTAAATTTACTTTTGATAAATCGGCATCTTCCGTCTTTCCTCCGGCTGCTGTTATCGCATCTATTATTCTCGCTCCTTCTGTAAGCTTTACGACTCCTGGAGTTACAACTTCTCCTGAAATATCTACTATTATAGTTTTATTTTCTTTTTCTTTTAATCCAAACTTGAACTCCACTTCATTGTTGATTTCTGTTTGTTTTTTATTTTCATTTTTAGGAGAATCGTTTCCATATATGTTATATAGCCAAATAAAAGCTAAAATTACTATTAATAATGCTGCTACAGCTATTCCTATTCTCTGTTTTATATTTAATTTCTCTATGAATGATTTTACTTTATCCATGCTCCTCCTTTAATTTTTTGATTTATTAATATATAATTGATATGATATTGAAAGTTTTATTTATGGAGATTATTTTGAAAAAGAAGATTTCAATTTTTTTAATTTTATTATTATTTATTTTTAATTTTGCAGTATTTAGTTATGGTACTTCAAATAACTCAATTAATCCTGATAGCACTATGGTTTATGCTAAAGCTGCTGTATTATATGATGTTAATACTAATAAACTATTATATGAAAAAAATGCATATGAAAAGTTGTTTCCTGCTAGTACAACAAAGACAATGACCGCTATACTTGCTATGGAACATTGCAAATTGACTGATATTGTTAAGGCTAGTTATTATTCAATTCATGAAATTCCTAGAACATATTCTACTGGGTTACTGGTTCCAAATGAAGAACTTACTGTTGAACAATTACTTAATTTACTTATGATTCCATCTGCTAATGATGCAGCTTATATTTTAGCTCAGTACATTGCAAACGGATGCTCTAATCAATATGATATGTCCAGTTCTGATGCTGCTAAAAAGAAATTTGATCAGGATGTTCAAACTTTTTCAAATATGATGAACTCAAAAGCTGCAGAACTTGGTTGTACTAATACTCATTTTGTCAACCCAAATGGAGTTCATAATGAAAATCATTATTCTACTGCCCATGATTTATGCTTAATTGGTAGTTATGCTTTGAAATTTCCGGAATTAAATAATATTACTAAAAAGGCGCACTATTCATTGGCTCCTACAGCAGAATATTCTAAGCAATATTCTCAACCGAGGGTCTTTGATAATACTAATTATTTGATTAATAAGAATTCTTATGGATTTTATAAATATGCTACTGGTCTTAAAACTGGTTATACTGATGCAGCTGGGTATTGTATAATTGCTTCTGCTACAAAGGATAATCGAAATTTAATTGCAGTAATTTTAAGTTCTGAAAGCATTAAAAATATTAATTCTTCAAGAGAACACGACTGTATGCGTTTGTTTGAATTTGGGTTCAATAAATACAATTATCAAACAATTGTAAATAAAGGTAGTTTAGTTTCCACTTCTAAAATAATTAATGGGACTCCAAAAACAAGGGATTTAAAATTAATTGCAAAAGAGGATTTAAATATATTAGTAAAACAGGATTATATAATCGATGTAAATAGAAATATTGTTATGAAAAAAGTATTGGCTCCAATAAAAAAAGGCGATGTTGTTGGATATTTAGAATGCAATGTCGATGGTGCTAAATACTCTATAGATTTGATTGCTGATAGTGATGTTGAATCTTCAACTTTTTCAAACGTTGTTTTAATTATTATTGGTTCAACAGTTGTGATATTTATCTTGTATTCTATTAAAATGAGACAAATAAAAAAGAAAAGAGCTAAGTTTAGAAGAAAACGCATTAATAAAAATAAGCTATCTTGATGATAGCTTATTTTTATTGTTTATTCAATTATTTTTGTATGCATAAATTTTACATTTATCTACAAAGATTAATAATCTTTTCCAATTATTATTGTTATATTATTTTTTTCGCTTGTCTTGCCTTCAGTAATTTTTCCTGTTCCTAATAAAGATTTTACTGCTTCTACTTCTTCTTTATTTAATTCTTTACGATTTATTATGATTGTTTTATCAATAGGTGTTGTTGTTACTTCTCCTTGAATTTTATAACCTTGATTTTTTAATTGAGCTTTTGCTGCTTCAAATTTCTTTTTAGAACCAGTTCCATTTATTAATTGTAATGAAATACTTGACTTTGTTTTTAATGTTGTTGGTGTTGTACTTGTTGTTGACTTTGTAGTATTTGTTGATATTGTATTAGTATCTGTGTCAGCTCCATCTGTTGTTTTTTCTGTGTTATCTACAACTTTTAAGAACATTGTATTTATTAAATCTTTTGTTTTTGATGAATTTGCTATGAATACGGCTACTCCATTTGCATATTTTGGTTCTCCTGGTAATGCATTTGTTACCAAGTGGTTTGTGTCAAAGCCAAATAGTGATGGTACATATCCTTTTGCAGTATTCCAATCGATGTTTGTTTCTACTTCTTCTTGTGCAATCTTTAATAAATTATTAATTTTTGTAATATTTGTTGGTTTCATTAATTGTTTTAATAATATTTTTAAGAACTCTCTTTGTGTTCTCATTCTTCCCAAGTCATTATCACCATATGATGCTGGATATGATGTGTAATTATTATTGTGTCTAAATCTTACGACACCTTCTGCTTGTTCACCATTTAATAATTGCAATCCTTTTTTTACATGTATATGTAGTGATTGTGTTACATCATCATAATCCATATCGATTGGAACATCAAATTCCACTCCGCCTATGGCATCAACTAAGTCTCTTAGGGCTTTTGTATCCACTATTAAATAATATTTGATATTTAATCCTGTTAAATCATTCACTGCTTTCAAAGTTGCTTGTGCTCCACCATTTATATACTTAGAGTTAATTTTATCAAAGGCACTTGCTTTGCTTTCATTATTTCCTGTAAAAGTATCTCTTGGTATTGATAACATTGATGCTGATTGATTTTTAGCTGAATATTTTACAACCATTATTGTATCTGTCATGTTTTCACTTTTACCCATTACTAGCATGTAGATATCTTGTAGTTCTTTTTCTTTTTCTGCACTACTTCCAATTACGGTTGTTACAATTCCCTTTAATCCTCCACCATTCTTTTGAACATGTATAAAGAAAACAATTCCTGCAACTATAATTATTGCTAATATTGCTAATAAAATTTTTCTTAGTGTATGTTTTTTATGCTTATTTTTCTTTTTATCTTCTTTTTTGTCTCGTTTTGATTTCTTTTTTGTTTGTTTCGTAGATTTAGTATTTTCGTTATCTCTTACATATATCTCGATTTCATCATATTCTTTTTCAGATGATCTATTTTTTCTCTTATCTTTCATTTAATATTTCCACCTTATTATAGAAATTATTTTTTACTAATTGATGTAATTATACTTTCAACTGGATTTTTGTCAAATATTATTTTGGTAATAATTGAATTATTTACTTCTTTAATTAATGTTGGATTTTTTACTGTAACTCCAACTACTTTAACTATACCTAGTGCAATATATACAATTATGATTGCATTTATTGCTCCAATTATTCCGCCTCCAATTTTATCAAATTGTTTTATAACTGGCAATGATGTCAATAGATTTGACAATTGCTTTATTATAAATATAATGACAGCTGATAACAGATATAGTCCAACAAAAGATATTCCTATCATTATTTGTTTTGTTAATTCTTGTGCAGTCTGAGTTACCATTGTTCTTTTTGCATTATCAATAGTCTCTCCTGCTTGTTCTATGTATTTTTGAATTTCATTCTTTGATTTATCTTCTTGCTCTGCTTTTGCTTTTTCTTCACCAAGTATTGTTTTTACTATTGTGGATTGAATCGTTTCATCCATTTTAGTATTGTTCATCAAAAATGTTGCAACCGGTCTACATAGTGCCATTGCTATTATTATTGATAAAAAGATTGCTGCTAAGTTTATTAAACTTTTTATTAATCCTATTTTTACACCTATCAGTATTGAAACTGCTAGTATCCCGATTATTATAAGGTCTACAATCATATTTTTATCCTCCTATATTGATAATATTTCAATTTTACTTTTGTATATAATTGCTACTACATTTTGTGCTAAACTAATTTGTTTTATATTTCTTGATGTCTTAAATGTTTTTGATAGCCACCCTAATTTATTTATTATTTTTGCTTCATTTCCGGTTTCTGCTATTATTGTATCTCCATAACAATTGATGTTTTTTATTGTTGATTTTAATTGATTTATATTTTCTTTTTTTGTTTCTGGATCTATTATCTTTATTTCAAAATCATTATTCATTATTGATTTTGGGCTTTCTTCTACAATGCATATTTTACCATCTAAGTTAATGTCCGCAAATTTTGTCCTATCATTAAATTTATAAATTTCATTTTTATTGCCATTGTGATATAGATATACTCCATTGTCTGTCAAGACTATAAGTTTTCCTTTATAATACTTAATATTTACTATTACTTCGTCATTATCTGGCGAATATGTATATGTTATTGCGTCAGATGCGGAATTTTTTACTTTTGCAACATCTACTGTTTTAACTTTCGTTTCTGTTGTTGTTCCACTGAAATTAACTTCTATAAAACTCATAAACTTCATATCGTTTGATATTGCCATTTTGTTTGCGTGTGTTGTTGAAAGGTATATTTTAAATACTTCCGTACCTGTTATATTGTATACTGATATTATTGATTTATATGTTTTGTTTGTTAAAACTACTCCAACAGCGCCATTTTCAGTTATTGTAAGACTTGTTATTTCATCATCTAATTTTTTTTCCCACTGAAGCGTGTTTTTATATATCATGTACAAATTGTTTTTTTCAGTATCACCTATTAACAAATATTTTTTATTTGTTGCAAAGATTGGGTTTGTTACGTTTATTACAATTTCGGTTTCAAGCTTTCCATTTTTATTATATATTTTCAGTTGGTTTTCTAAAATTGTTGCAACATAGTCTTGATATGCAATTACTTTTATATTTTTATCCTGCTCATATTCTATCTTTGGTAAATCTTCTTCTTCTACACTTCTTCCTAATATGTTTTTGTCTATCCAATACCTAGATTTTTCATCTCCAACATATAGTCCAAATACTATCACTGCTGCAATTCCTACTATAATTAATATGGCCCTAATTACTTTTTGTTTATTATTTTTCATTAGTTATCACCTTATTTTCTTTTTCTTCTGATTGTTGGAATTATTATTCCTGCCAATATCACTGATATTGGCAATATTAAAATTATTATTGCGACTGCACCTTTCTCAAAACCTCTAGGTGCTGAAAATGTTACTGTACCATTATTTTTTCTTATTGCTACTTGTGCGTGTCTGTTTGTTAAATAAGATATTGATCTTAATGCCATTTCTCTGTTATATAATTGTGCGATTGGTGTTGTACTTTCTTGTCCTGTTATTTTTAATTGTAATCCCGATACAAAGTTTGCTGTGCCAATTACAACTAATTTAGACTTTTTATTGTTTCCAACATCTTTTTCTATTATTTCGGCTAGATTAAATGTTCCTTTTTCTGTTTCATCGTTTACTACATTAATATCTGTAGTTGTCTTATAATATGCCTCATTCGTTGTTTTCGCTAAAACTTTAACATCTACATTTAATTTCTTTAATTCTTCATCTGATTTATTTTCGATTCTTGTTGCTCCAAAGAAATATACTTTTCCATGACTATAAATGTCTTTTACAATTGGATGGTATACTAGCATTGCTGAGAACATTGTTGGATTTCCTCCAACTACTTGGTTTGAATTTGTTTCACAAACTATCCCGTTCCCAAATCTTATTCCATATTCGTCTAAAACTTTATTTATATTATCTTTTTTGCTATCTTCCTTACTATTTAGCAAAGTTGGATTTTGCATCCACATGATGCTTCCACCTTTTTTAATATATTTTAAAACTCTTTCCGTTTCTATATCACTAAAATCTTTTACCGGGTTTGAAATTATTAGTAACTCACAGTCTTCTGGTATTCTTTTATCTTGCAAATTAATTTCTATTACTTCATTTATATCATTTATTATAAATTGTCCAAATAATTCTAATAATTCACCATCTTTAATTCCATATTCATTTGATCCTGTTGTAAAATATATTTTTGGTCTATAATTCACTGTTACTGACTGTATTGCGTTTGTTAGCTTCTCTTCTGTTAAATCGTATGATTTATTTTCTTCGTTATCTGTTGTAATCATTTCAATTGATGATATAACTTTATATTTTTTATCTGGACCTTCTATTGCTATTATTCTGCCGTTTGAAGTTGCTCCAAATCTTATTGCTAAATCAGGTCTTTGAGTCGAATTTACCATTACGCAAGTTATCTTATCGTTTAGCTCTTCATATTGTTTCCCTAAAATATATTCTGTTGATGTCTCATCATATCCTATTAAATATATTGTTACATTTTGTTCTATTTTTTTTATTATTTCTTTACTCTCATTTGATAAAGTGTATAGCTTTCCTTTTGTTAAATCCACTATTCTTGGGTTTGACTTTATAGCAACTTTATTTACAATAATAAACGCTAAAATTATAAATATACTAAGAATTATTGTTGATAATGTTTTCATTAGCCATTTATTTTTGATTAATGATGTTATTTTTTTCATTATTCCTCCTATTTTATATTTTTGCGTCTTTGTATTGATATCATTGTGAACATTAAAAACATTAGTATATAGCTGATTAGTAAAACGTAATCTTTTAAACTACTAATTCCATTGTAAAACGAATTAAAAAATGCATCCAATGGTGAATAATCTTTTAATGCTATTATGATTTTTGGCAATGTTCCAAATGCTGTTAATACACCTACTGATATAACTGCTGCAATAATTTGATTTTCTGTTAAACTTGAGCAGAATAATCCAATTGAAATGTACACTAATGATAATAATATGTACCCAATTAAAACATTTAGTGTTGTAATGAACTCTGGTTTTCCAAAATACATTAATATAAAGTAATACACAAATGTTGATAAGGCTGAAATTATTACTACTATTGATGCTCCTATGAATTTTCCTAGAACTATTTCCCTTACACTTATTGGTGCTGTTAATAATATTTGATCTGTTTTATTTTTTCTTTCTTCTGCAAATGTTCTCATCGTTAATATTGGTATTAGTACTGATAGAACTGATACTGTTATTCCGAATAAATCTGAAAATGCTGAACTCTTATATCTGAATATATCTGTAAAAAAGAATAATGAGCAAAATGTTAAGAACATTCCAATATATATCCACCCTATTGGTGATAAAAAATATGATTTTAGCTCCTTTTTTATGATTGCTAACATTATTCATTTCCTCCAGATTTTTTTCCTTTTTTGCTTATTAATTTTAAGAATGCGTCTTCTAATGTTGTTTCACTTTTTCTTAATTCAAATATTGTTATATCTTCTTTTGGAAATATTTCAAATATTTGTTTTCTTATGTCTGTATCATGATCTTCTGCTATTATTTCGTATAATATTGTACTGTCTTCGTTTACTTTTATTTTCTTAATTTCTTTTATTGATTGTAATTTCGATTTTATCTTCTCAATTTTATTATTTGGATCTTCAACTGTCACTAATACACTGTTTTTGGTTAATGCCATATTTTCAATGTTTTCCGGTGTGTCTTCTGCTATTATCTCACCCTTATTTAATATAATTATTCTTGAACATATTGAACTTACTTCTGGCAATATGTGTGTGCTCATTAATATGGTATGTTTTTTTCCTAATGATTTAATTAATTTTCTTATATCTGCAATTTGCTTTGGATCCAATCCAACTGTTGGTTCATCAAGTACTAAAACCTTTGGATTTCCTATCAAAGCTCCTGCTAAGCTCACTCTTTGTTTATATCCTCTTGAAAGATTTGCAATTAACTTATTTTCTACTGACGAAAGCCCTGTTTGGTTTATAACTTTATCAACTTCAATTGATTTGTCTTTTTTAGCTACCTTTTTTAATTCGGCTAAATATGTAATAAACTCTTTTACAGTAAAATCGGGATATAATGCAGAATTTTCTGACATATATCCAATTTGCTGTTTTGCTTTTTTTGCTTGCTTTTGGATATCATATCCGTTTATGTATATTTGCCCTTCTGTTGGTTCAATGTATCCTGTTATCATGTTCATTGTAGTTGTTTTACCGGCTCCATTTGGGCCTAAAAATCCAACAATTTCATTTTCCTTAACTTCAAAATTCATTGATTTTATTATATCGTTTTTATTGTATCTTTTTGTTACATTGCATACTTTTATCAAAAGAACGTCCTCCACTTTAATGTGTATATGTAAATTATCATCAAAAATATATCATATTAACGCTTTTCTTTTCAACAAATTACATGTTTTTTTACATAAAATACACATGCGAGATGTTTTTTGTATCTTTTTTGTATAATTTGGCAGCTAACATAAAAAACATTCCATTTAATTTGGAATGTTTTTTTCTTCTTTTTCTTTATTTTTTTGTCTTTCCTTCATAGCTCTTAATACATTTTTTATTATTTTATCTCTTTCTTCTCTGACTCCTGTTACGATTGGGATTCCTGGATTTTCTTTATTATATTTTTCTGCTTCATTATCATTATGAATGCAATTATATAATATTTTATGATTTATTTTTACTCCTTGTTCTTTTAAAGTTTCTACTGTTTTTTTCGCTCTTTCAAACATTTCATCTCCAAATAGCTCACGTTGTTGCTTTCCTATTTCTGTTGGTACACTTATAGCAAAATAACTCATATCGTGCATTGGTGCACTTGTTCCGTTTCTATTCGATTTCACATAGCTTTCCAAACTTCCAACATAATATTCGAAATTAATATTTTTATATGCATCCATATCGAATGGCTTTTGGAATAGTTCTTCATAATTTTTTATTCCTAGTGGATAATCCAGTCTACTATCTGGAATCGGTATACTTCCACTAGCTCCACCAATACATGCAGTATCTATTATTTCTGGGTATATCAAAGCTAACCTTTGTGCAAATACTCCTGATGAAGAGTATCCATTTAAGAATATTTTATTATTTACTTCTATTCCTTTTTCGTCCTTTATAATCTTTTTAGATTTTTCTATTGTTTCTAATATTTTTTCATTAAAATTTCTATCTTTTTCAAAACATTCTGCTGATAATTGTTGCCAATATTGATCATTTTTATCACTTGAAAGTATTGGAACTATTATTGGATTTTGGCCTTTTGAAAGTTCTGACAAACTTCTTGCGGTCTCCAAGCCTTGGCTAAATAATTTTTGCTTATTATTTGTTGCTAAATTATTTGATTCCATTATTAACGTTGCTTTATTTTTGATTTGATTTGGAATCAATAATATAAATGGGATTTCTGTTTTTAAATTTATATAAAGTTCTTGTCCCATTATATTTTCTATTACATTTTGATTCATTTCTATTTTTTTCATTATTTTTTCAATTTTATTATTTAAGACAAATTGATTAATTTTATTTTTTGTGTCTTGAATCACTCCACTTTCTAGAGACCTTAATTGCATCATATTACTTTTATCAGATTCCAATATTTTTTTCTGATTTGATTTAATATCTCTTATAGTTTGTAATAGTAATCTAAATTGGCCGTCTTTATTTAATTGATTTCTATTGCATATTTCATCAAATTTTGTTGCATAAAATTTCCCAAAAATCTGCTTTATATTTATTGAATTTGGGTTTATTAAATCTTTTTTTATTTTAAGAGTTTCAGCAATATTTCTCAATATAACATCATTTTTTATCTCTTCTTTGTTTATTTTTAACTCTCTGCATTCATTATCTGATAAGCTTTTTAAATAATTTTCGAATATTTTTTCCATGCATTTTGGTATAACTTTACTATATTCATCACTTGTTTCAATTTTTGAAAATCTTTGTGCAACTCTGTTTACTGCTTGAAATAAATAATTAATATCCTCATGTTTTACTGTCGTGTCAATATTAATATTTTCTTTAATTCCTAAACTTTCATAAAATCTTGTTGCTATATTAATTATTTGCTCTCTAGAAAACCTTGTTTTCAATCTTGGCAATTGTTTAATATTTTCTGAATTTATTATTAATTCATCAATATTTAATTCCGTTTCTATTTCTTTGCCAAATTTTTGTAATTCTTCAAAAATTTTATTAGTCTCCTCTGGCTTTGGTAGAGCTTGTTTTTCTTTCCTTTTAAATAGTTGACTTATAAAGTCTATTATTCCCATTTGCTATCCTTCCTTAATATAGAATGTATTGAATAATTTTAATTGTTACGTTTTCTTTCATACAATACTGTATAAATATCATTATTGTATGCTTTTTTAGTATATTTAATCTTCTTTAATTGTTTCGCAGTATTTACAACCATAGATTTTTTTATTTTTATCTTTTAATATAAACACTTGATCAAGATCTTGTTCAATTGATGTTATACATCTTGGATTTTTACATTTTTCAATGTTTATGATTTCTGAAGGTAAATTTACGTGATATTTTTCATGTATAATGTTGTTTTTTATTATATTTATTGTCATATTTGGATCTATATACCCTAATACGTTTAAGTCAAGGTCAATGTTTTTGTCAATTTTTATTATATCTTTTTTACCAATTTTTTTACTTTTCGCATTTGTTATTATTGCGACAGAACATTCTAAAGTTCCTAATTTTAATGCATTATATATTTCAAAGCTTTTTTTTGCTTGTATGTGATCTATTACAATTCCATTTTCTATACTATCAATATTCATTTATTTCTCCTATTTATTATTTAATTCCTAACATTTTCATGATTAATGCCATTCTTATATACTTACCATATAGGGCCTGGTCAAAATAACATGCTCTTGGATCATTGTCTACTTCTGTAGATATTTCATTTACTCTTGGAAGTGGATGCATGATGCATAAATCTGATTTTGCTTTTTCTAATTTTTTATTATTTAAAATATAGTAGTCTTTTAATCTTACATAGTCTTCTTCATTAAAAAATCTTTCTTTTTGAACTCTAGTCATATATAGTACGTCTAATTCTTCCATAAATTCTTCGATATCATTTGTTTCAATATATTGTATGTTATTTTTTTCTAAAATATCTTCTTTAATGTAATTTGGGATTTTTAGTTCCTCTGGAGAAATTAAAATAAATTTTATTCCGGTATATCTTGAAAGTGCGCTAATTAGAGAATGAACAGTTCTTCCAAATTTTAAGTCACCGCATAAACCAATTGTTAAATTGCTTAATCTGTTTTTCTTATATGATATTGTTAGTAAATCTGTTAAAGTTTGTGTTGGATGATTATGTCCTCCATCGCCTGCATTTATTATTGGAATTTTTGATTTTAGCGATGCGACAAGTGGTGCTCCTTCTTTTGGATGTCTTATTGCTATAATATCTGCATAACATCCTACAACTTGTATAGTGTCTGATACGCTTTCTCCTTTTGCCGCAGAGCTGGTCGATGCTGATGAAAATCCTAAAATATTTCCTCCCAGTTCAAGCATTGCAGCCTCAAAGCTTAATCTTGTTCTGGTACTGGGTTCAAAAAATAGTGTTGCTAGTTTTTTGTGGTTGCATTTGTTTTCATATTTACTTGGTGATTTAATGATATCTTTTGCAACTTTAATCATCTCTTCAATTTCTTCTACTGATACATCTTTTATATCTATTAAATGTTTCATACTTGACCTCCTTTTGTTGTCATTTTACCAAACTGTATAGTAGGTATCAATAAATTTGGCTTAATTTTTATTTCCTGATACTTAGCTCTTCTATATATTTATTATTTCACAAATTTTATAATATTCTTAAATTAGAAAACTTTTTTATCTTCATTTTATTATATTTTAATCATAGTATTTTATTTATTGTATTAAAAATATTCTACTATTTGTATTAATAAAAAAGAGACTTAGCTTATACTAAATCTCTTTTTTCATTATTCATCTCTTACTTTTCTTGATATTGTGTATCCCATTGCTGCTACTAGAGCTGTTAATGTGATTCCAACACCTGTCATTTGTAATAATTTGTTTATATCTAATCCTGTCTTTGGTACTAATACTAGAGTTGCTTGTTGTTTCTTTCCTTTCTTTTCTTCTTCGGTGTCTGTTTCTTCAAAGCCTGCATTGTTCTTTGTCTTTGCTATTCCTGCTTTATTTACTAATGTTCCAAAATTGTCTTTTGAATTTGTCCACTTTAATGTGA
>ERZ773061.427-NODE-427-length-17125-cov-3.600586_pt1 | contig 17125 bp, 15 predicted proteins | sample MGYA00580627_ERZ773061 | MGnify/ENA primary metagenome ERZ773061 (study PRJEB29015, sample SAMEA2738119) | human oral metagenome | biome: human oral; feature: human-associated habitat; material: saliva | place: China | collected 2223 ...
GTTTCACGCTCTTGGGTTGATGGCTTTTATATGCGTCCACGTACCGATCACGAGGATTTGGAACGCTATCACGAAGGACTCATTGTGTGTTCGGCATGTATTGCGGGCGAAGTTCCATCTAAAGTATTGAAAGGTGACTACGAAGGAGCACGTGAAGCGGCTCGCTGGTTCAAGCGAGTTTTCGGCGATGATTATTATCTTGAGCTTCAAAGACATGAGGTAAAAGATCCTAGTCTGCGTGCAAATAGACAAACATACCCACTCCAACAAAAGGCAAATCAAGCCTTATTAGAAATTGCTAAGGAGCTTGATATCAAGGTTGTGTGCACCAATGACGTGCATTTTATCGAGAAAGACGATGCAGAAGCACACGATCATCTTATCTGTTTGTCTACCAACAAAGACTTGAACGATCCCAATCGTCTTCTATATACAAAGCAAGAATGGTTTAAATCGAAAGAGGAAATGAACGAAGTGTTTGGAGATTTGCCTGAAGCAATGCGCAACACTTGCGAAATTTTGGACAAGATAGAACTCTATTCGATTGACCATTCCCCTATTATGCCTTTCTATCCTATTCCAGAAGACTTCGGAACGGAAGAGGCTTTGCGCCAATCTATTTCTGAAGAGGATCTCTTTAAGGAGTTTACTTCTGATGAAAACGGAGAGAACCAACTACCTCTTGAAGAGGGAAAGAAGAAGATTGAGAAGTTAGGAGGTATTGAAAAACTATACAGAATTAAGTTTGAAGCCGACTATTTAGGTAAACTTGCCTATGATGGAGCAAAGAAGTTATATGGCGATCCCTTAACAGATGAGGTGGACGAGCGTATTAAGTTCGAGCTACATATCATGAAAACAATGGGTTTCCCTGGCTACTTCTTGATCGTACAAGACTTCATTAACACCGCAAGAAACGAACTTGGGGTGATGGTTGGACCTGGAAGAGGATCCGCAGCAGGCTCTGTTGTGGCCTATTGTTTAGGTATTACGAAGATAGACCCAATCAAATACGATTTGCTTTTTGAGCGTTTCTTGAATCCCGACCGTATCTCTTTGCCTGATATTGATACCGACTTCGATGACGACGGGCGTGGACTTGTGCTCGAATGGGTTGAAAATAAATACGGACACGAGAACTGTGCGCATATTATTACATATGGAACGATGGCCACAAAGAACTCTTTAAAAGACGTTGCACGTGTAGAAAGGGTTCCATTAGACCAAGTAAACTACCTATGTAAGAGCATTCCCGACAAGCTTCCCAATGATCTTAAGATGAATTTAACGAACGCTGTGGCTTCAATTCCAGAGCTTAAGCAAGCGGAAGAATCACCAGATGAGAAAGTTCGAAATACAATTAAGTATGCAAAGAAGCTCGAAGGAACCGTAAGAGGAACGGGTGTGCATGCCTGTGGCTTTATTATTTGTAGAGACCCGATTAGCGATTGGGTTCCTATTTCTGTGGCAGAAGACAAAACAGACCCTGGACATAAGTTGCGATGTACGCAATATGATGGTCATGTTATTGAGGATACAGGACTTATTAAGATGGACTTCTTGGGCTTAAAGACCCTTTCTATCTTAAAAGAAGCGGTGGATAACATTCAATTCACCAAAGGTATTAAGATCGATTTGGATAACATTCCTATCGATGATGCGTTGACTTACGAATTGTATTCAGCAGGAAAAACTATTGGAACATTCCAGTTTGAGTCGCCAGGTATGCAGAAACACTTACGTTCTTTGCAACCAACTGTGTTCGAAGACCTCATCGCCATGAACGCATTATATCGTCCTGGACCAATGGATTACATTCCCGATTTCATTGAAAGAAAGAAAGATCCAAGTAAGATTCAATACGATATTCCTTGTATGGAGAAGTATCTTAAGGATACATACGGCATCACTGTGTATCAAGAACAGGTGATGCTGCTTGCAAGACAGCTTGCAGGTTTCACACGAGGACAAAGTGATACACTCCGAAAAGCAATGGGTAAGAAACTTATTGCACAGATGGATAAGCTCGAAACCTTGTTTTATGAGGGCGGAGTGAAGAATGGTCACGATCAAAAAGTGTTGAATAAGATTTGGGAAGACTGGAAAAAGTTTGCCTCTTACGCTTTTAATAAGAGTCATGCAACATGTTATTCGTGGGTTTCTTTCCAAACTGCGTACCTAAAAGCGCACTACCCCGCCGAATATATGGCTGCCGTTCTGAGCCGAAACTTGAACAACATTACCGAAGTTATTAAGTTCATAGACGAATGTAGGACTCTTGGTATCAAGGTATTAGGGCCTGATGTGAACGAAAGTAGACAGAAATTCAGTGCCAACAAAGATGGAGTTATCCGCTTTGGACTATCTGCAATCAAGGGAATGGGTGACGCTGCGGCTCAATCTATCGTTGAAGAACGTACAAAAAATGGCCCTTATAAAAACATATATGACTTTATTGAGCGTGTAAATATCAATGCCGTAAACAAGAAAGCACTTGAGCTTTTGGCTCTAAGTGGCGCACTCGACGGTTTTAAAGAATTGAAACGAGAACAATATCTCACTAAAAATGCTAAGGGAGAACCATTTATCGACCTTCTTGTTCGATATGGACAACGCTTTCAAAGCGAGCAAAATCAATCGCAAAACTCACTCTTTGGCGGTGACGATGCGGCAGAAATACCTCACCCAACACCTCCTGAATGGGAAGAATGGAGCCACATTGAGCTTTTAAATAGAGAACGAGATTGTATCGGAATCTACCTTTCTGCTCACCCACTCGACGAGTTTAGCATGGTAATTAACAACCTATGCAATGCCAATTGCAATGAACTTGCTGACAATTTGGCACTTGCTTCTAAAGAAAATGTAGCTCTTGGAGGAATTGTTACCTTATCTGAAGCAAGAACAACAAAGAAAGGTTTACCTTGTGGATTTGTGACTATTGAAGATTTTAACGGCTCAGGTAGACTTGCTTTGTTTGGTGAAGACTGGGCGAAATGGCAAGGAATGTTACAAGAAGGCTATCCCATTTTGGTGCGAGGAAAGTCTACTCAAAGGTTTAGAAATAGCGATGTTTACGACTTTAAGGTAAGTGATATAAAGCTATTGCAAACCGTTAGAGACACTGAAATACAGAAAATTACACTCGCTATCGATAGTAATGATATCAACGAGAATCTTGTTACGGACATCATAACACTTGCCGAGGAAAACAAAGGCAAGGTTGAATTGTGTTTTCAGATTATAGATAAAGAACATAACACAAAGCTAACGATGCGCTCGCAGACACAAGGTGTGGACCTAACTCGTTACTTTATGCGTTATATTGAGCAGAGTGAACAAATAGAATATCACATAAATTAAATACTTTGGCATAATGTTTGCCGTAAGACTAATATCAAATTAAAAAAAACAGATTATGGAAGTAAAGATTACAAACGAGAATTTTAAAGAGTATAGAAATGGTGATTTACCATTAGTTGTTGACCTTTGGGCACCATGGTGTGGTCCTTGTAGAATGGTAGGACCAGTTATTTCTGAGTTAGCAAACGACTATGACGGTAAGATTGTTGTAGGAAAATGCGACGTAGATGAGAATGATGAGGTTGCAATTGAGTTCGGTGTACGCAGTATTCCAACTATATTGTTCTTCAAAAATGGCGAATTGGTTGACAAGTTCGTTGGTGCTGCATCAAAAGCAACACTTGATGAAAAGTTCCAAGCATTGCTATAAGAAATTATTTATTCAATAAATAAAGATGAAAGTCTGCCAAGTTGTTCTTAGCAGACTTTCTTTTTATATTTAAACTTTCAATTGGTTATAACGCTAAAGTAATGCTTTCGTATTCCAAAAGCATTACTTTTACCACTCAAAAACATTGATTTTATCTTCCTAAAACATTGCTATTATATCCAACATACAATTATTATGTATGGATAACAATACCTTTTTAAAATTATTTAGAGCGATTTTTCGATGCAAGTGAATAAAAAACATATAATAAATAACGATCCCTTTTCCTTCATTAAAATACAAGATTTACATTTCCAATACACAACCATTCGCAACACTCTTAAGTAAAATTATATCATAAGTTCTTGCATTTTTCATATTTTTTGACGACTTTTGTGTATCCATTCTACATTCGATAAATTAAGTCCTGTCATTTCTTATACAAAAGAATTATCTACAGAACATTCCCGAGGACATGAAATGAAGAGAAAAATACGCCATCGGAATCACGAAACAATATAAATAACTAAGGATAATATAACACAATATGGTTGAACACGGAATTATTATTACCCTCTTTTTCACGGTGTCAATATGTCTGTTGACAATGCTCAGTAGCAAATTAAAGGTAGCTTACCCCATTCTTTTAGTAGTGGCAGGCCTCCTCTTTAGTCTCATTCCTGGCATTCCAAAGATAACAATCAATCCCGATGTTATCTTTCTTATCTTTCTCCCTCCTATCTTATACGAGGCAGCAGTATTTAATTCGTGGAAAGAATTATGGCGTTGGCGACGCATCATCACATCGTTTGCCTTTATCGTTGTATTCATAACTGCATCGGTTGTGGCATTCATTGCCAATCATTTCATACCTGGTTTTTCTATACCTTTAGGCTTTCTTTTAGGCGGAATTGTATCGCCTCCAGACGCAGTGAGTGCCGCCGCAATTATGAAATTTGTGAAAGTGCCACAAAGAATCTCTGCTATTTTAGAAGGAGAAAGTCTTTTTAACGATGCAAGTTCGCTTATCATCGTTAAATTTGCATTGATATCCATAGGCATTGGGCAATTTGTTTGGTACGATGCAGCAGGCAATTTCTTGTGGATGGTTGTTGGTGGCGTGGCTGTCGGCATAGCCACTTCGTATGTATTTAACAAGCTACACAGCTGGCTTCCTATGGACGAGAATATCAATATCATATTTTCTTTTATTTCACCATACGTTATGTATCTCATAGCAGAAGAGATTGAAGCCTCTGGAGTGCTTGCTGTTGTTAGCGGCGGCCTGTTCTTTTCTTACCGAAGAATACTATTTTTCAGTTCGTCTTCTCGACTACGAGCAGAAAATGTGTGGAGTACTTCCAGCTTTCTACTCAACGGTTTTGCTTTTCTTTTGATAGGTCTTGACTTGTCGGAGATTATGGAAAATATGAAAATTGATGGAGTGGACATTTGGACTGCCACTGGTTATGGCGTGCTGATTACCATTGTTTTGATTATCCTCAGAATGGGTTGTGCCTATGGTGCACTTCTTGTCACCTTCATTATGCGTAACTTTATTAAGGTGGCAGACCCCAATAATCCCGGGAATGCAGCAGCTATTGTGTTAGGTTGGACTGGTATGCGAGGCGTTGTTTCGCTGGCTGCAGCTCTTTCTATACCCCTAACTGTTGGAACAACAACCACTCCTTTCCCCATGCGTAGTTTGATTTTGTATATCACCTTCATTGTTATTCTATTGACATTGGTGATACAAGGGCTTACACTTCCTGTACTTTTGAGATATCTTCGTTTCCCTAACTTCAACGATCATCTACCTGAAGATGAAACGAAAAGATTGATTCGAAAAGGATTAGCACAGGTAAGTCTCGATTATCTACAAAGTCATGAACTTTGTCCTACCGCAGAACAAAGTAGAACGCTTGCAACATTGGTAGACCATTGGGTTAAACAAGTGTCGGAAATAAATGAAACAGATTCTTTATATGGCAATTCGAGAAACCTTTATATCGATATTCTTGAGCAACAACGCTTATGGCTCTATCGACTAAATAACGAGAATCCAAGAATTGATCAAGAAATTGTTAATCACTTTATTCACCGCATTGACCTCGAAGAAGAGCGAATGCGAGAAGAATAAGCACGAGAACGAAGAAATAAAATAGGTATAAATGAAAAAGGTGTGATGCTAAAATTTTGCATCACGCCTTTCTTTTTGACATACTGGCATACGCCAATTATATTTCATTTGCATCAAATTGAAACAACAATCTATTTCAACTCTTATTGCATAAAACATCATTCATCGGGCCAAGCACATGGTTTCGACGTTGCTGTTACAACGGGTCTTTGAGCATTCATTTGTCTTAGTTTCTTGCCAAGGATAGACGACAGCTCCTTCACTTTTGAGGGATTAGCATGAGCTAAGTTGTTGTTTTCACCAATATCTTGCGGAATGTTATACAATTCTTTCTCGCCTGTTTCGTAATTGTATATCAATTTCCAATCTCCTTGACGTATTGCACAATTCAAGTTGATACCAGGTCCTGTGTTTCCCCAAATATTTGGGAAGTTCCAAATAATGCTTCTCCTATTAAATTCGGCTTCATTCTTACCCTCAAGAAGTGGTACTATATCCTTTCCATCAACTATTTGTGGCACCTTATAGTCGTTAACCTGTGCCATGTGAAGTAGCGTTGGGAAAAGATCCTCAATCATTATGCTTGTATTATTGCGTGTGTCGGGCTTTACAACTCCATTCCACTTCACCATAAATGGCACTCGAATGCCACCTTCATACATTGATCCTTTACCACATTTTAGTGGTGAATTCTGTGTATATAGAGGTCCTTCACGCCACTCTTGCGATGTTGCCAAGCCCCCATTGTCGCCTAAAAATACAATAATGGTGTTTTTCGCCTCGTCGTTTTTGTCCAACCAGTCCATAATATCGCCCAAACTTTTATCCATTCCCTCAACTAATGAGGCATAGGCTGCGTCTTTATCAGAAAGACCTTTGCGCACATATTTGGGGAAGAAACGCATATCTTTGTCAATAGGGATATGCACCGCATAATGAGACATATAGAGATAGAAGGGCTGATCGTATTTCTTTGCCTTGTCGAGAGCCTTTATTGCTTCTTTAGTTAGTGCCTCGGTGACAAACGTTCCCGTTCCCCAATAATCTTGAAGTCCAGGTATTGAGTTGAGAGCATAAGCCTTTCCGTCACGTGTATGACCATAATTTCGCTCGCTTAAATAGGTTGCAAGCCCTCCAGCTGCTGTTCCTGTGATATTGACATTGAAGCCAAAATGACATGGATTTTCACCCGGAGTATCGATAGCTCCCCAGTGTGCTTTACCACAATGTATGGTGTGATAACCACTATCTTTTAGCAATTGGACGAAAGAGGTGGCAGAAGCGGTGTGCGGAACGGTTGCAACTTGGGCGATTCCATTGTAGTTCCAATCGGGAAGGCTTATGGTTTTGCTTTTATCATCAGTGGGTTTATCTCGTTGTAAGGTCCAGTTGGTAACACGATGTCGTGCCATATTCATACCTGTCATCAAGCTACAACGAGTCGGAGAGCTCACAGGACAAGCGTAAGCCTGCGTAAACATAACGCCTTGCTTTGCTAATCGCTCCATATTAGGAGTCTCATACATCTCGTTATACTTTGTTTTCTGGTTCCAAAATGGCAGAGATGTGTCTTGCCAACCCATATCATCAACAATAAAAACAATGATATTAGGACGATTGTTTTGTCGTGCATACAAGCTTCCATACCCTACAAAGGAGGTCGTTGCTATTGCTGCTAGAAGTTTTTTATTCATATTTATGTTCTTTCAGTAGGCCTACAATCAATCTATATCCATGTCTTGGGCATAGAAACTCTTTGCTTCCCACCTACTATTCTACTATACTTATAGTGATATATAATTGTTTAAGTCTGCAACATTGGCTATTTGTTTCTGCCCATTGCATCGTGTCAAATAAAAGTTACTATTGCAAATTTAAGTATTTGCTTTGATATTCATTATCTTATTTCTATAAAATCTACTGCAATTTGATTTTTATAAGGATTTATTTCTCACTATAAGGCAAAGAAAAAGGGCAAGAAACATAAACTGTTTCTCGCCCTAAATACTTAAAACTAACTATTTATTACGTTCTTATTTTACAAGAACTACAAGATACTTGCTTGTACTCCAGAACAATTCTGGATTGGTGATGCGCAATACATATTGATTGCTTGCATCTTGAGAAAGCTTATAACTATCTGCAGGGTGAACGGTTAAGATCTTCGCAGACTTTGTATATAGCTTGATTTCTTTATCTACTCTAATATCTATTTTGGTGAAATAGTTCTTATTAAAGTTAGATTGCATAAGTTTACCATCAGCTAAAATGCGTTGTTCTTTAAGCTCTTTCTTTGTACCAAACACATACCATGCAGTGTTAAGTTGCTTGTCTTGTGTGTTGATGGTCTCTGTTTTCTTGTTCGATTCCTCTGTAAGTTCGTTTACACTTGTGTTAAGTGTGCCGATAGTTTCATCGAGTTCTGCAATGTGAATGTCTTTAGCACTAAGCTCAGCACGTAGCTGTTTCAATTGCATTTCTTTGTCTTTTCCTGATACTTGTCAAGAAATATCCAATTTCTCTTCGATTTGTTGCATCAACGAGCTTATGGTCTTCTTGAACTGATCTCCTTTGAAAGAACTTTCACGAAGTTGTTGGCGAAGCTTTTGAATGAGCTCACGATTGCGAGTCATTGTTGTAGAGATAAATTGTATATTCTCTTTAATCTGAGTAGACTTGTTAGCTCCTTCTCCGTCTTTTACGATATTTACTCTATTCTCAGCCTCGTTAATTTCACGCAATCCTTCTTGAATTTCGTTGATGGTTCCCATCATATCGTTTATCTCATTGTCCTTTTGTTCAATGATTCTAGAAAGCGAGTCGCTTTGTTCTAGTCCGTCGTCTTTACTGTTTTTCTTATCACCATTACAACTGTAAAGAGTGAATACACCTATGGCTAATGCCATAAATAATACTTTTTTCATCATATAGATTCCTTTCTTTAGGGATTATTTACTATCTTTTCCTGCTAAAACGATAACGATTTCGCCCCTTGGAGCCTTCTCGTCGAAATGCGCTTTCACCTCACTTAGGGTGCCTCTTACGCTTTCTTCGTGCAGTTTAGATATCTCTCGGCATACAGAAACCTGTCTTTCGGGTCCAAAGACCTCTATAAATTGCCCAAGAGTCTTTACTAATCGGTGGGGAGACTCATAGAATATCATTGTTCTATGCTCGTCAACAAGCGAGTTTATCAACGTTTGTCTTCCTTTCTTTTGAGGCAAAAAGCCTTCAAAACAGAACTTATCGCAAGGCAATCCCGATGCCACTATGGCAGGAATACAGGCTGTTGCGCCTGGCAAACACTGCACTTCGATATCGTTTCGGGCAGCTTCTCGAGCTAAATAAAAGCCTGGATCGCTTATACCAGGAGTGCCTGCGTCGCTAATAAGAGCTATATTTTGACCTGCTTTAAGGCGTTCGATAATTCCTTTTGATGTCCCATGTTCGTTATATTTGTGATGAGATAACAAGTGATTTTTGATATCGAAATGCTTTAAAAGCATGCCAGAAGTCCGAGTATCTTCGGCTAAAACCAAGTCAACTTCTTTTAAAACACGCACTGCTCTGAATGTCATGTCTTCCATGTTTCCCACTGGTGTGGGTACAATATATAGGATTCCCATAGCATTTACAAAAATAGATAAATTATTATCATACACAAAAAAGACACAATATCTTTTGCATTTTTTAAATCGTCTTTGTACTTTTGCAGTAATATGGCAGATTTATTTACAGGTGAGAACCATCGTCCTGGTAGGATAGAGGTTATATGTGGCTCGATGTTTTCAGGCAAAACAGAGGAGCTTATCCGCAGATTAAAGCGTGCAAAGTTCGCTAAGCAGAAGGTAGAAATATTCAAACCTTCTATCGATACACGCTATTCTGAGGAAGAAGTTGTAAGCCACGACAAGACAAGTATAAAGAGTACGCCCGTTGATGCGTCGGGTTCTATCCTCTTGTTATCATCAGATATCGAAGTAGTGGGTATCGATGAGGCACAATTCTTCGATGAATCGCTCGTTGATGTATGCAACCAATTAGCATATAAAGGCGTTCGTGTGATTATTGCAGGACTGGATATGGACTTCAAAGGAATTCCTTTTGGACCAATGCCAGCACTCTGTGCCATAGCAGACGACGTGACTAAGGTGCACGCTATCTGTGTAAAATGTGGCGCATTAGCTTATGTTAGTCACCGACTTGTTGAGAATGAACGTCGTGTTTTACTTGGAGAACAACTAGAATATGAGCCTTTATGCCGTGAATGCTTTCAAAAAAGCAAGAAAGAACACACGCCATAAGAACATAGATTGATTGAAAACAAGAACAAAACTCATAAACAACAATCTTGTAATGGTCTGCAAATTGGATAACACCTCTATATAATATAATACTTTAAGGATATGATTGAGCAAAAGATAACATTCGATAAACTGGTTAGATGGGTAGGAATTGTGGCTGCAGTAGGCCTCAGTTATTGGGTAATTAACAGCCTAAGCGGGGTTCTTTTGCCCTTTTTCATTGCTTGGCTCTTTGCTTATTTGCTCTATCCCCTCGTTCTTTTCGTTCAAAACAAATTGCATGTAAAGATAAGAGCCTTGTCTATTATCATTGCATTGTTATTGGTTTTGGCAGTGATTGGTGGCGTTGTGTATTTAATTATACCGCCAATGATTAGTCAGTTCACCAAACTTGGGACTGTAGTCTCTGCCTATGCGGATCAAAAAGGCACAGTGAATGAGGTTACAAGATACATTCAAGAGTGGATAACAAAGAACCATCAAACCATTGAACACTATTTTACCAGCAAAGAATTTACAGACACTTTGCAGAAAACACTACCACAAGTATTTTCATTCTTAGGACAAACTGCAAGCGTAGTAATCAGCATTGTAGCTTCGTTCATCACCTTATTATATACGTTCTTTATTCTTCTCGATTACGAATATCTAACAGAAAACTGGATAAAGATATTCCCAAAGAAGAACAGAAGCTTTTGGGCTGCATTGGCACAAGACGTAGAACGAGAGCTAAACAACTATATTAGAGGACAAGGAACCGTTGCTCTTTGTATGGGAATTATGTTCTGTATTGGTTTTACCATCATCGATTTCCCTATGGCTATCGGCTTAGGTATTCTCATTGGAATACTCGATTTGGTTCCATACCTACACTCTTTTGCTATTATTCCCACAGCTTTCTTAGCCTTATTAAAGGCTGCTGACACCGGACAGAACTTCTGGTGGGTATTTGGTTTGGCACTTTTGATATTCATTATCGTTCAACTTATAAGCGACATGGTGGTTACTCCAAAGGTAATGGGCAAGACCATGGGACTCAATCCCGTCGTTCTTCTACTCTCACTGTCCATTTGGGGAGCATTACTTGGCTTTATTGGACTGATAATTGCATTGCCATTAACCACTCTTATCATTGCTTATTGGCAGAGATACGTTACAAAAGAGGGCGAAATTGAAAATAATTTGAAAAAAGATTCAAAATAATTTGGAAGTTAAGAAATAAACTCTTACCTTTGCACTCGCTTTCAAATAGGAAGTAAATATGGAGATCCGTTAGCTCAGTTGGTAGAGCACAACACTTTTAATGTTGGGGTCTTGGGTTCGAGCCCCAAACGGATCACAAGTCTTAAAGAGCAGAAAACCAGTTGTAATCGCACTTTAAGAGAAAACAAATCAAAATATATCAGTTAAAAAAAAGAGCTTATTTTCTCAAATTTGACGCAAACTGCGTATCTTTTGAGTATCCTTTAATTTAACTCATATACAAATGCCAACACTTTCACTCACCATTTTCAAAGCAAAACAGCTTGCAAATGGAAAGCACAAAATCAGAATTGCTGTAAGACATCGTCATGAAACATCTTATATAATTACACCTTATATAATAGATGATATTTCACAATTTAAAAACGGACGTGTAGTTAAAAGGTTCGACGCAGAAATAATCAACATGCAGTTACGCAATCTTTTAAATAAATATCAAAGTGTTTTAGATGAATTATATAACGTGTCGTCGCTGTCCGCAAAGGAGATTAAAAATAATATCTTAAATTTCTCTGAGAGAAACGAAAACATATATATAAATGATATATGTAATAAATATGTAGAAGAACTCAGAGAGGATAAAAGAAATGGCTATGCGGAGCTTATTGAACGATGCGGTAAGTACTTCATGGAATTTTCAAAAGGAGACATTCCAGCAAATACAATCACTCCTACAACGATAAGTAACTTTGAGAGGTTTCTAAGGAACAAGAAAAATCTAAATCAAACAACAACTGGAATGTATCTGGTGAGGCTTCGTGTACTTACAAACATAGCAAGAAAGAGATACTTTGTAAAGCAAGATATTCCTCCATTTCAAGACTGTAAAATACCACAATCATTAGAGCGAGAGCTTGACCTATCAATAGAACAATTTAAGAAGCTAAAAGCATACACTCCGCAAAGCAAGATAGAAAGAATAGCAAAAGACCTTTGGTTTCTCAGCTTCTATCTTGGCGGTATCAACCTTGTGGACCTACTCTCTATAACATTCCTAAAAAATAATGAGATAGAATACGTGAGAACAAAAACAAAGAATACAAAGAGAGGTGACAAAAGAATAGAACTAACAATACCTGTAGAGGCTAAAGCAATTATAGACAAATATAAATCTGAAAGTGGAGAACTCCAATTCGGATATTCTTTCACATACAGAAACTTTAATAGATATATAGCACGCACTCTAAATAATATAGGTAAGGAGATAGGCATAAAAAGACTATGCTATTATTCTGCTCGAAAATCTTTTGTTCAGTATGGTTTTGAACTTGGTATATCATTGGAAGTCCTTGAATATACCATAGGACAATCAATGAAACAAAATAGACCTATATATAATTATATTCGCATTATGAAAAAGCATGCAGATGACGCTATACAAAAGATAATAGAATATACAAATAAAAATAACACTCAAGAACCATAAATAATTACTTTTGTAGGCGTTTATTGTTCTAAATAATATAATTATAATAAACGCAAACAAAGAGAGGCTTATAACGAAAATAATAAAGGGTATGCAAATCGCACGCCCTTTATTTCTATTTACTTCCTCAGAAAATTAGCTAACTTTTTCATCAACCAAAACAACTTATCTAAGTAATATAACAGACAAGAGAGCCAGTACAAGCATTACTTTGATTGACTTCCAAATATTAAGCGTGTATTTTTCAAGTAAGCCAGTACCTTTTTTTTCTTTCTCTGTTGAGGCTTTACTACCTTTGTAAATATACGCAACTTTTGTAATCGTGTCTGTGCGTATTTTCCAACGATTAACAAACTTTTCTCGCACAATAAAGACGCTATCAGTATTTAAAAGAGTATCATGTTTTGTATAAATATGCACTTTTTCTTTTTCCTGAACGCTGTCTTTTTCATACTTATAAATTACATTATCTTTCGTAATGTAAATACTATCGTGTAAGATTTGCTTTTCTACTATTCTATGAGTTCTACACCCACTAAGAGCAAAAATCAAGAGAAGTAGAATAAAATATAATACATTTCTCATAAGCTATTCAATAATTATAGACATTTTCTCCTTACGTTTCTCACATTCAAGAAGCAAACTCATAAGTCTTTCAAGCGTAGCACGACTATTAATCACTTGCCCCTTTACTTTGTTTTCGCCAACCAACAAACAGCCCTCCGTCGAGTCATGGGTGTTCCCATGATGTATTCTCACGCCCTCGTAACACTTCACATTTAATAGTAAAGGAAGTACCCGTTTAAACTTAGGAGAGAACGTCAAAATTACATCGTATTTACCAGTCGGTATCGCTGTTATTCCTTTTCGTTTCTTAGCAAGCACCTCGTTTACTTGCATAGAATCTGAAAGACCTCTATCAGTATCTTCCAGTGTATCGCAAAAATAAACTCCATTAACGTATAATTTACCAATGGTATATTCATTTTTGCGTGCTATTCTTTTAACTATTAGTTCCATTATTGTCTTTAAAATTAGATCCTTGTATCTCTCCTTTGAACGCTTTGTTAATTGTTAGATAGTCATTCAAAAAAGGCACTTTATTTACAACTTTCAGACTTAAAATAAAATACAAAAAGTCTACAAACCGCCACATCGGAGAACCCTCTATAAGCATTATCTTTAAGTTCTTCAAGATGTTAATTGTATATATCCAAAGACCAAAAAGACATATAAATTTAACGCTGTACAACGCTTCATCAGGGTTGTGCATAAACTTACCAATCACGAAAAAAGACGACACCAACACTAAAAAAACCGCAATGTCGTAAAAAAACAACATCGCTTTGCGCATTGACCATTTATTTCCACTTCGATAATCTGCAATTAAACCGCAAAAGAAATTAATGACAAATATCATTATCATAGCGTGCATAAAATCTTTTATCGGTGATAACAACGCAAGCAACCCGCTCACAATCGCTATTATAAAAGTTTTTATTTCATTCATAAAATCATCCTCCTATAAATTAAATTACACCAAAAAGCAAACCAAGAGTATTTGCTAAAATGTCGTGCTTGTCAAACTTTTCACCTCTCCCAGCGTCAAAGAACTCTTTCGCAACGCCAGTAAAAAAAACAGCTAAACAAAACAGACCTTTAAATAGTGCAGGATAGGGTAAATTTACCCCACCTGCAACAATGCTAAATACCCTAACTATCACTAAACAAAATGTAAAGTGCAAGAGTTTATCGTGTGGTATCCTTTCAGCAATCCAATCTGTCAGCATAACAAGAAAGAATAACTAATAAAATAACACACCATTGTAGACACAACGCCAAAGATTATGTCTTTCCATTTCGCTGGACGATCTTCAAAAGTCTTACAAAGCATTTCTGCCATTCCGAAGACAAAAACCGAAGCTATTAAAGCAACTGCCCAACCATTTTCTGGACTTTGTTCACCTTTTGCTGTTAATGCTGTTCCAAAAGCTATTGCAATTGAAACTATTAGCATTAAAACATACTTAATTAATTCATTTTTTTTCATATTCTTCTAATTTTAAAATGTTAGTTCATTTCATAAGAGTTTAGTTTTAAAACTTACAAGCTCTCACATTTCAAGTTATTTCCGCCCGACTTGCTCCATTCGCCTCCTGCGCCTTCTGAATAGCCCAAGAAGTAATTCACACGTCCATAAAGATGGTTTTGAGGGTCGACGACTGCACCCGAGTAGCTGAAGTCTCTTGGTGCTGCTCCGATTTGAGTTTCATAGTTAAAACAACTGAAAAGAACTCGAGAGTCGCCTATCTTTACGTTATCAAATTCTTTTGATAAACTTGTAATATTGTGCGTACAATGATGAATTGTTACAAGGCTGAACTCTGAAAAATGCCCTCCCTTGCTGAATGTGAAAGCGTTCACGCAAGTCTGAATGTCGATGCATCTGCCTGTAACGTGTAAGCCTGAAATTAAGCCGTAATTAAATCCTTGCGAAATATTAATATAATCGAGTGATTGATGAGGGTCGTCCAAGCTCGCCCCTATCATAATGCCAAAGCAAATATGACCTGCGGGAGATTTTTTAAGATTTTTAGTTAGCCCATCTGTGCGGACGTCTAAATCTCGAATATCTAATTGCGCAATAAGAGAACCGTCTATTCCGCTTACAAATGGATAGCCCAAATCGCTGCATTTTGTGCAAATGTTGAACGACTCTAATTTTAATATCGTTGGGTTTTGTGGAATGCCCCCATTTTGCCAACCCACAGACGTAATAACTGAAATAGGATTGTTTAAAGGTGTAGAGAGATTATCAGGCAAAAAGGTAGAGAAGAGCGTTGCACCTTTATTACCGCTTTTTGCTGTCCCCATCCTTGCGTCGACGTAAAAAGTTGGATATTGGTTTGCAGACTCACCTCTCAACTTGATAGTTACTCTATTCTCCAAATTCTCACTTACAGGGATGAACAGATGTCCTTTCTTTTGAAATTCGCCATCTGTCTTTGTCTGTATAGTCGAAAGTTTGTAAATTCCATTTGGTATGAAAACCTCGCCACCGCCATTTTCGAAACACGCATCGATAGCTTTTTGAATAGCCATTGTATCGTCGTTAATGCCGTCGCCTTTTGCCCCAAATTCTTTAACGTTAAAATTGTAAGATGTAGACGCTTTAACTTTGTTCTTTAAGCTCTCGAAGTCGTTTTTAAGTCCCTCGAGATAGCCAGTTAACGGCGAGTAAATCACAACCTCGCCAAAGTGGCCGCCATAGCTTCGATTTTGAATTTTAATCTCGCCTTTTTCACGAATTGTAAGCTTAAATTCTTTTTTTACATCGTTATACACGCCACCGAATTTCAATAGCGTTTTTTCAACGCCATTGTCACCAGTGAATTGAATAGCATTATTGTGAGATGTATCGCCATAAATAAAGCCTTCGATAACATCGCCCCCTGAAACTTTAAAAGTTTTTAAGTCCCAAGGTAGACTTGTTTCCGAAAAGCGAGATCGCAAACGCTCTCGAAGGGTTTCACTTACTGAAATATATGGATCTTCTGACGTTATCGAAAGAGAGTTAAAGCCTTTGGTAAAATTCCTATTTGATACTTTTAGCAAACCATCGAAAGGTGCTTTTAGCTTAATTTCGTAAGGTCTTGAAGTTTTTGCGAAAGGAATGCTGAAAATCTCCGAAGAATTTTCATCGCTAATAATAGTTAGCAATTTTTTCGAAGGGTCACCAGATGCTCGAATTTTAATAATATCGCCCTTGCTAACCCCTACCTCTTTTGTAATCCAATTATTCGAAACCTCCAAGCTGTAGGTGTCTGTCTTTGTGTGAGTTGAAGATTTTTCAGTGTCAAATATTTCAATCTTACCAAAATCTCTAATTAAATTTCTATTGTATATTACGATATAGCCGTCTTTCTCGAATACTCCTTCCTCTTCGATTTTCGCTGTGTTTTTGCCTGCGCAAAAGGTGGCAATAATGTTTGTTAACTCGGGATTTTCGAATTGGGTAATTCCGAATTTTCCAGCATCAACAGTCCCGTTATATTTAAATTTATCGCCTTTTTTTACGAATGAAACCATTTCAAAAATTCCATCTGTTGTAGCTGCGCTAAGACTTGGGGTTACGGGTGTCACCCCGTTATCTGAAAGGGTCTTAAGTTCTTTTTTCACTCGGTTAAGCTCAGCGGTGAAATTTGTGTCTCCGGGTTCTCCTTTTTCACCTTTTTCTCCGGGTTCTCCCTTTTCGCCCT
>ERZ773061.435-NODE-435-length-16944-cov-3.112203_pt1 | contig 16944 bp, 14 predicted proteins | sample MGYA00580627_ERZ773061 | MGnify/ENA primary metagenome ERZ773061 (study PRJEB29015, sample SAMEA2738119) | human oral metagenome | biome: human oral; feature: human-associated habitat; material: saliva | place: China | collected 2223 ...
TAGTATAAATTCCGCCACCGAGAACTTGGAAATTTGGCTTCTTGGCAAGTGTGACACAGGAGGCTGCGGAAATGTGATATTGATTATTACCGCCATTCATCGCAGAGCCACTGGTGTTATTTTCAATAGTGTTTTCGGCTGAGTCGTGAGAAGCGGCTGGCCAGATCACGGAACGAGTACAATATTTCTTGCCGAGACCAGCGCCAGGGAGATTGTCTGGGATAGTGCGTTCGTATAACTCAGTATCATTTTTTTCACCGGAAAAATTACCGCTTGTGTTTATAGTTCTTGAAAATTCGTCGACTAAATTGCAATGTTCAGTGCCATTACAAATGGTATTGTTGGTGCGAGTTTCTTCTTGAAGTTTGGATTCCGGGTAGTTTTCATCGACAATCATCTCATAGACTTTAACCGTTTGATCAGGGCGAGTATGGGTAGCGTATGGGGTTTTAGAAATTAGTTCATTAGTACGTGGGGTGACGCCGTAATTGGCGCTAATATTGATTTTATTACCGATAAAACCAACACCGCCTTCGGAAGATTCGATATAGCTATGGATAGAAGTATTGAAATTATATGGGGTGTAGACAGAGGATTTTTTCTCAAGGTAGGTATCTTGGCCGTCGGAGCGGGTGGAGACGGTATCGTCAATGTATTTTCTAATATAATAATCTTCTTTTGGCCTACTGCATCCATTAGGGGTTGGCGTACATTTGGAGCCGGGTACAGGTCTCCTTTTTTTGAGATTTGTCTGATGACCCCACGAACCCAAACTCCCGCCATCTACAGCACTTTCATAGGAATCATTTTGATAATGGTTGACTTGTTTATTTTCTTTTTCCCAGGTGGTGTATTCATGATACCAAGCACGAAGATTGTTATAGCGAATACCTTGAGAAATTACAGTGCCAACTTCCGTGGTGTTCCCAGTCTTGGCGGCAGAATCACAACCGGATTGATAATCGAGGAATCCAGGTATTTGATAGCCAACTGTAAGTTTAGGTGTATTGATTTTATAATAACGAGTATCACAGGAATAGTTAGAGGAAGCTTTTTGGGTAGGCGAAAGTGCGGTGAATCCATAATCTTCGGCGGTAATGCCACTTCCGGTTACTGGTCTTGCGCTACTATTATTGATGGAGTGAATCTGTCCATCGTGAACTGGTGAATCACCAAAAAGATAATTGTTATTTCTGCCGCCATTTTTTTCGGCAAAAATTTCAAATTGACTGTTCGGAGGGGCCTCAGCGTATCTAACCACTTGACTTTTTGTTTGCCGTCCGACTTGTTGAACTGGAAAACAAAAAGTTTCATAAAATTGCACACGATCGCCCGGTCTTGCGAGGACGAAATTTTTACCTTTGAGATTTTTTTGCCAAGAATTATGGCCTAAGGAACCAGTGTATGAATGGTTAATTACGCCAGTATCGGCGCCAGTAGTTCCCTTGTAATACATTCCTTCAACTCCAGAAATCTGACTACAGGTGGTGTTGGTAGCTGTGGATGGGGGTTCTGGTTTGTTTTTATCGTCATCTTCCTCAATGATGGTGTCCCTGGTACAGAACCAAGAAAACTCACCACGGTTCCATTTTTCGACTTCGATAGGATCAGCTGTTCCGTTGCGATCTTTATATGTGTAGTTATCCATAACTTCATCATCTTTCTTACGGTTGCCTTTTCCGCGCATGACATTATAGTTTGCACTAGACTTATGTTTTAGGTAATTTTTGTAGTACAAGGGTAATGCAGCGGCTCCGGTAGCTTCCTTAGTATTTTTATTATAAAAATTATAGACAAAAATATAGACACCAGAGCTTTTACCGCAACCATAAACCTCGTTGTCACCAGCTTTAAGTTTGGTGGGGGAGTTATTGGTTGGATAGGTCGGATCCGTATTGGTTAAGAATCGCGAATACGGAATATGATCGCGGTTATTCTTGTCAATACCCATCTTATCGAAGTTATATAGTACCCATGAGACTCCGGCGTAGGGTTTAAACATGCTGTAACAAATTGTACCGGAACAATCGCCAGATTTATCGCCGGTACCACCTTCACTCTTACCTGGGGCTCCAGGTTTGGTTACGGCATAAATGGGAAGAAATTTGACTAAAGAGAATCCAATAACAAATAAAAATAGCAGAGTGAATAAGCACCCTACTTTATGCTTAATAAAGAAGTTTTTCTGACCCATGACACGTTTCATGATTTTATTTTAGCATAAAAAGAATAGAAAAAACCACCTCATTTGGAGATGGTTTTTATATAGAATTTGAAGAAGTGATTTTTGAGAAACTTAGATGGTAGTATTAATGAATTCAGGCAGACTGAAATAGAACTCTTGAAGCTTTTTAGCTCTTTCGGCGATTAAGTTGGGATTATCATCGGTATAGACGTTATTGATGTAATGACAGTGTAATGCTACTCTATCCATATTAAAACCAGAGATATAGAGCTTTAGGTCGGGTCTTTCTGGATAGTAGAGCTGGATAGGATCTTTTGGATGCGCGATATTTTCATTCCACCAATTAACACCCTCTTTGGTAATAAATGAAGCCTCTTTGGCATCGATCCACCATTTCTCATTAAATGTTGCATGTTTATGCCAATAGCCATTCATGAAATACATAGGAGTATAGATTTCGTTATGCTCTTCCCAGCAACCTTGTGGGTCAAATGCTACTTCAATGCTTACTCGTGGAGTCAGTGTCCGGTCTTTCATGATGGATTCGTCGGAAACTTTTTTTCTAAATACTATGCGATTATCTGTTGAAAATTCTTTTTTTCCAGTATCATCCCATGTGAATGGCCCATTTAGGTATGGGTTATTCCAATCTTTGAGATTAAAATGACTTATAAAAACATTGTTTTCAATCGAGCTGTTATTATCAGAGAGCTCATCTGCAACAAAGCCATTATCTCTTGCCCAGTCTGTATATGTGAATTGCCCGTCAGCGAAACGCTGGTAGAGACGCCAATTATATTTGTCAAATTGGCGACCTTCAGCGATTAACTGCTGCGCGTGATACTGGTATTTGCCAGTATCGTACTGAATATCACTTGGAATTTCCTTGTTCGTAGCGGTATCAGTAGAACTGTTGCTGCCTTGGTTAGCACTAGGTTTCAGGCCTAAAACACCAGCTTCGGCGGCAAAGGTATTCACAGCGGATAAAGAAATTGCTACTACAGTCAACATGGTTACTAAACTTTTGTTCATCATATTATTCACCTCTTTCTAAAAGGGCTATCCTGGTATGACCAGAATAGCAAGTGTAAGTTATTCGGGTATACCAAATCTGCCGACATTATATAACATTTATGGTTATATGTCAATCATAATCCTGAACTAACATCTCAAGTGCAACACTAAGCAATAAAGAGGATATCAATTGTTCTTGGGCCTGTTAGTAAAATTGTAGACTTAATGGATGTAATGAGAAGATTTTAGTCGGTATATTCAAATAAAAGTGTACCGGATGTTTGTTCTTTTGAAGCACCGTTTTTGACTGGTACTTCACGTTGAAGAACGAATTCGAGTTTTATAAACTCGCCATCATTGAATTTTAAAAGATGTGGATAGACTTCGAAATCAAAATCGAGATAGTCGGCATCAATTAAGACATATTTTTTCTCATTTTTATCGCGAAAAAGATAGACCCAGGTATCAGGTTCAACTTGATAATGATCGCTTTCTACGAGACCTTCACAGTCATACGCGGCAATGATTTTTTCTCGTTCTGATTTCGATAAATACATATTGATACCATAACATAAAAAGAAAAGGCCGACAACAGGTGTCGACCTTTAAGCTATTTGGTTGATAGAAATGAATTAAAATCTGTGTGTTTCTGTTCCTGCCCCATATTTTTTATCGGCATTTTCATCAATCAGGTAGTCATGCTTGTTAGTAGCCCAAGCATCTCTAAGGTAGGTAACATTGCCATTCGCATCAATAGTTGCATGACCATGACCTATTCCATCCCCTGCAGCATTCAAGCCTCCGAAATATACATCGATTTTGCCACTACCGTCTTTTTTCGGGACAACTTTAGCATCTTGTCCAAAAATTGTACCGAGGTAATGAGCATTCGACTTTATGAGTGCCATATTGACTTTATCGATAGCCTGATGTTTCTTTGAATTTTGCTCTGATTTTACCTCTTCAAGTTTACGATTAAATTCAGCCTGAGCCTGCTTAAATCGTTCTTGGAGGTGATCAAAATCATCCTTAACTGAATAGAGCTGATTTTTTAATGCATTAAACTCTGCCTGCGCAGATTCGTGACGAGATTTTGCCTGTTCAAAAGAAGATTTCGCACGATTAAATCCTGAGGAATCTGTTTTAGGAGATAGCGCCTCAGCATTTGCTTTCGCTTGTTTAATTTCACGAGCAAGCTCTGATATTTCAGCATTTAATGCATTACGACGATCCCTATGTTCATATCCTTGTTGAGAATAATATGGAGCTTCAGACTTATCGCCATATTGATATGCGCTGCTGGCGTCATCGAAACATTCCTGCATAGCACGATGCTCGATATCTGCCTCATGCTTCAAAGACTCAATTTTGGAATTGTTACGGTCTCGGATTTGCGTGTATTCACCCCAAACAGAATCACGACATGAATATGCAGACTGCATTGCCTCAAATTCATGATTCATGCACTCTCTTGCATGAACGCGCTCATCCCAACACGCCTGCAAAGTACGACGGGCAACATTGGTTTGCTCTTGTAAATCCTTAAATCTCCAAAAGCAGCTTGTTTTTGTTCAAAAAGAGACTGCTGTCTTGATTTAAGTCTATCCAACTCTGGATTTCTTAACATACATAATCACCACCCTTTCAAATTAGTAATGTACGTTTAAAGTTTCATCAACCAAAGACTATTTTATTATAACATTTTTATTGGTTTTGTAAAGTAGCACCCCTAAGTTAATATCTCAAGTGCAACACTAACCAACAAAAAAGACGTCGATAAAAAGTAAACCTAGTGGGGTATTTAAGGTAAAAACTTGGCAATGAAGGGTATTAGAATTTCATCATCTGTGTAGCCGGCGTGATGAGATACATGATAGTGGTCGCCAGGAGCCGTAATAGCAACATCGGTTTTAGCGATAGCGAGAAAATCGCCCAACATACTCTCAAAAAGAATATTTTCAGGGCCGTCTCCAAATAATTTACTATCCCTGACTTCTTTTGCGCTATATAAAGTGTAAAAATTACCAAAATGCATGTTGAAGTGACGACGAAATTCCTGTTTTTTGCCTGGTTTAATTTTATAAACGGCGGCGCGTTGATCAATGGAAGTTTTATGTGTCATGAGCTCTAGAATATCTGGATAATTTTCGAGATACAATGTTTTAGTTTTAATGTGACCATGGTCAGCTAAAACTATTAAAAGGGTATCGTGAAGTGATTTTGAAAGCTCAGCGATCTGATCATTTTGTTCTTTGATGATTTTTTTCACCGTGCTTGAGTCAGGGCCCTTTTCGTGCATGGTGGCGTCTGGCTCATCGCTATATGCATAGATATATTTTTTACCAGGTCGGCTCGCTTCGTCTTTAATTCTTTCTATCATCTCCCCGAATCCATCATAGGTGTCATCACCAAACGGCATAATTTCTAATGCTTTGTATTTGGTAGATTGATTAATTTGATCGGGGATAGTTTCGGATACAAGAAGAGGTTTGACTGTGAGAAATTCAGTACAAATAGTTTCATCATTGCCTTTCTCGGTATTCAAAAATAAGGTAATGATTTTATCAATAGGTTGAATATAGGCGGTCCAGCCAGTCCAGCCATGCTCTACGGGATTAAGGCCAGTACGAATTGAACTGGTGGCAGCGGCGGTAGTAGCTGGAAAAACGGTAGTGAGAGTTTGTCTTAAATTTTGACGAAGAAAAGCAGAGTCTGGTAAGGCGCGTTCGAGAATACGAGGGCCCAGTCCATCCAAGAGAATAATGACGATATTCTGAGGATGGTGTGTAGCCAAGAGTTCGTCCATTAGTGGTAGACCTGAATGTTTTTGAGGTAAACCAAAATATTTTTGTACTGAAGCGCCAATGTTGGTAAGGGTTTGATTGTAATTATTTTTAACTCGCATGTTTTATAGTTTTTGGTAATTGAAACACGCTAATTCTGGTTTGATGTCTTGGTAAGATTTGCCAGCTAAGACGCCGCCGGCGGTAAAATTTTCTTGAGTAACATCTGCTAAGGCGATACTTGGTGTCTTGAATGAGGATTTTTCGGAAATAGTTTTGAATTCAAAGTCAATTAGGACTAAACCTTTAAGTTGGTCTTGAAAAATATCTACTTCCGCATTATGACCCTCGATTATAATATTGTAACGATCTTTAGAAACGCGCTTTTGGCTACAGTTAACGAGAGCTTCGAACTCATCTTTTGTAAGAGGTATGGTTTGTTCGATTTGCTCAGAGGCGTCGCCATCTTTGACGGGAGTTTTCTTGGTGATTTCATATAGATTACCGCGTTTTCTCAGGCGGAGATGCGAGTGCTCGGCAGTGTCAGGAATATAAACATCGGTAATACGAGTCGGAATAGTGTCTTTAATTCCCTCTGGAATTTCTTTGGCAAGGAAGGTAAGTTCTAATTCTAGTTCTCGACTCATTTTTTCTCCTTAATTAATACAGGTTGAGGTTTTGGAATTTTAAAATGCTTTAATGTTGCATGATGCGTTGAATTTTAAAATATTTAGCGTAGGCCGACGGCTTTTTGGACTTCGAGAAGTTTTTGGTTGGCGACTTGGTTGGCGTATTTTTCGCCTTCCTCAAGTAACTGATAAATTTCTTTATCGGTGATGTTATGGACCTTGGCTTGGAAATTTGAAATGTGTTCGACAAGGTGTTCGGCAACGAGTTTTTTGAGTTCACCATATTGCGAGCGGTGTTCCCAAGAAGCAATGAGATCGCGAAGAGGGGTGTCGGTAATGGCGGCGAGAATTTGCAAGAGATTGGAAATGCCTGGCTGAGTTTTGAAATCGAAATTAATATCAGCAAGTGAGTCGGTGGTGGCGGACATGATTTTTTTGCGGATACGTTCCGGAGAATCGGCGAGCATGATTTTGCTATTATCAGAATCGGCGGATTTGCTCATTTTCTTTTCTGGATTCATTAAATCGCGAATGCGCAGAGCAAAAGATTGAGTGTCGCCGTACATGAATTTGACCTGGTTTTCGGTATTTTCCGGAATGGTGAAAATTTCACCGTATTTATGATTGAAGCGTTCGGCGATATTACGGGTGAGTTCGATGTGCTGGAATTGATCTTCCCCGACTGGCACGTAATTGGCGCTATAAAGTAGGATATCGGCGGCCATGAGAATTGGATAATCAAAAATCCCGACATTGGTGGAAAGATTGCCGTTATGACTTTTGTCTTTGTATTGAGTCATGCGGAGAGCTTCGCCCATAGAGGTGTGGCAATTCAAAATCCAAGCGAGTTCGGTGTGGGCTGGCACGTAAGATTGGCGATAAAAATGCACATTTTTGTTTAATTCGAGGCCGGCAGCGAGATAATAACGAATAGTGCGGAGCATGTTGGACTGAAGATCGCCATCGGTTTCACTAATAATGGAATGAAGATCTGGGACGAAAATATTGACGTGATGGGTGCTAGAGTATTGATTGGCGAGGCGAACCATCGGAAGCATGGCGCCGAGAAAATTGCCGAGAGTGAGGTCGGAATTAATGCGAATGCCGGTCAAGATTGTTTTCATAAATCTATTATAGCAGGATTTTCTGGGTTAGGCGCGAGGTTTGATGAAGTCTATGGCGTCTGAAGTTAGGGAGTCGTCGGTGATTTCGGATTTTTGGGTCTGGAATTTAATATGAGTTAGCTCGGATTTTAGGAGATTGAGGTTCTTAAGGTGTGCTTTTAGATTATTCTTATGGCAAATTTTAGCAATAGCAGTACTAATTTGATGCTCGGTAAAATTGAAGTGAGTGGTTAAATTCTGAAAAAGTTCTTGGATTCGTGGATCCGTGGTGTCGAGGGTCCAGGTGGCTACATTGCCATCAATATTGACATTAATTTGAAAATCAGCTGTTTGAAGATTTTGTGTTTTGATTTGATCAAGAAATAAATCATAAAAAACATAAGCGTGAATATGGGTGTAGTTAGCTTTTTCTGATTTGGCGTAGAGTATCATGTTTATATTATAGGCCTTTATCTGAATTTGAGTGATTATCTTTTTATTAAAATTCGTAGCCGAGGATTTTAATGGCCTTAAGAATGACTTCGTAATCTGGGGTGGAGTTTTCGGAAAGATTTGAGACTTTTATGTAAGAATAATTTTCGGGAATCTGATTAGGTGTGATGATTGCAAAATAATATTTGGTGTCTGGGGTTTCAAAAAATATTTTACCGAGTTTGAGTTGGTTGGTGAAAATTTTATGAAATCCTGCGAGTGATTCTGCTGTGGGAAGTTGGTTGTCTTTTGATAGTAAAATTGAAAGATCTTGGCGACGATTTAATTCTGGATTAAAGTCAAGCTTCATGATGACTAGTCTGTGGTTCATGAGTGTATTGTAGTACAGGTAAACTGGAATTTGAAGTAGAAAAAATCTCCCTAGTCCCGTAACAATAACGGGGGGGAGATAAAAAACTCTTTGTCCAAAACATACGATGGTCGAGCTTTTCTATATATTATGGCTAGAATGAGGAATTGTCAATAAAAAACATCTAGCTATCGCCAGCCATGCGGCCAACGACTCTAGATGCTCTTTAGAGAACTATAACACTTTATTTTTAAAATTCAAATATAATCTTGGTGGAGCATATGGGATTCAAACCCATGACCTCATCAATGCGAATGATGCACTCTATCAGCTGAGCTAATGCCCCGACCAATTAATTATACTATTGTTTCTTGAAAATAGCACCCATGAGCTTAATGAAGTTTGGTTTTTCGCCATACATCAGGATGCCGACTCGGTAGATGCGGGCGGAAAGCCATCCGATGAAGTAGGTGCTGACGATTAATACGAGAATTGAAAGGATAATTTCCAGGGTCGAAACATTGGAAATGATGGCACGGGTGAACATCATCATCGGCGCGGTAAGTGGGAAATACGAGAGGAAGACATTGAATGTGGTATCGGCATTACCGGAATTGATGGCGGACATTGTGGCGATGAAAGTGAAGACGATGATAATCTGGACCGGCATAATTGCAGAACTGAGTTCGTCAATTTTAGAGACGGTGGAAGCGAAGGCGCCGTAGAGGAAGGAGTAGATTAAAAAGCCGAGCAGGAAGAAAATTAGCATATAGACTAGAATTTGAGTCGGAATATTAGAAATGATTTGGTTGACTGGGAAGCTAGGGTTGTTGGCAGAGGAAATTTTCACACAGATGAAAGCTTCGATGATGATGGCAGCGATTTGAATGAGTCCGGCGAGGCTGGTAGAAATGATTTTACCGAAGAGTAGGGCATTTGGCTTGACGGAGGTAGCTAGGACTTCCATGGCGCGTGAAGTTTTTTCGGTAACTACGCTATTCATCACGTGTGAGCCATAGAAAGTGATGGCCATGTAGAGGGCGTAGATGAGAACAAAAGTATAAATCACAGAGGCGGCGCCGTTTTTATTGACAGTTTCGAGATTGATTTTTACATCAGGATGTAAAACCTTAGCGATGGTAGAAGGAGCGAGATTTTGTTCGGCGAGCAGGTCGGATTGACGTAGATTCTTGACGATAGCATCGATGGATTGGACCTCGCGAGTACTAGCTTCACTAAAACCAATCTTGGAATATTCGGTAACCTCGGTGAGGTCGTGGTTGGCTTCGATAAAGAATTTAGCCTTGTCGTCAATCACTTCCTGCTTAGCCTCTTCAGTGGACTTATCAGTGAGCTTGACTTCGTAATCCGGTAGGGCGGCGTGGATGGTCTGGACGAGAGTTTCGGAATTTTGATAGTCGGTTTTAATTAGGGCGACTGGGGTATTATCGGCAGAACCGAAAAGTTTTAGGTCGGAAATCAGTTGAGGCAAGAAGAAGACGCCGGCAAGAATGATGGCCATAATGCCAGTGGAAATGAGATAACCCTTGCTGAGTACGATTTTCTTAAATTCATATTTGAAAACGGTGAAAAATTGTTGCATACTTCCCTTTCTATTCCGCGTATTCGATAAAGATATCTTTTAAGGTTGATTCGAGGTCGCCGATTTGGTCGATCGGATATTTTTTGATGAGATCGCTCATGGTTTTGGTGCGATCTTCATCCTTTTTCAAGCGATAAACTAATTCACCTTCACGTAGAATTTCAGTCTGTTCTGGAAGAGCGGCGTGGATTTTTTCGACTTCATCGGATTTGACGAGGAGTTTATTTTTGCGATGATTCTTGAGAATTTGGCGAAGATTGCCTTGAAGCTTAATTTCACCTTCCTTCAAAATCAGAATATCGTCACAGAATTCAGAAACGTAATCCATTTGATGGCTGGAAAAGAGGACAATTTTACCGCGTTTGATTTGTTCGCGTACCACTTCTTCCAGAAGCTGAGAGTTGACAGGGTCGAGGCCGGAAAATGGTTCATCGAAAATCACAATATCTGGGTTGTGGACAATACAGGAAATGAGCTGGATTTTTTGCTGATTACCCTTGGAAAGAGTTTTGAGTTTGGCATTTTTGTAATCGGTCATCTGGAGAAAATCCAGCCAGTAATCAATCGATGCGATGGCGGTTTTCTTGTCGACGCCTTTGAGCGCGGCTAAATAGATTAATTGGTCGACGATTTTGTCGTTCGGGTAGAGGCCGCGTTCTTCCGGTAGATAGCCGAGGCTAACCTTGGAATAATCGATTGGCTTGCCGTCGAGGAGAACCTTGCCGGAAGTTGGCTGGAAAACTTGCATGAGAATGCGGATAGTGGTGGTTTTACCGGCACCATTGCGGCCGAGCAGACCGAAGGCCTTACCACTTTCGACGGTGAAGTTGAGGTCTTTTAGGACCTTTTTGTCACCAAATTTTTTGGTGAGATTTTTGATTTCTAATTTCATTTTACCTCCATGATTAAATATATTATACACTTGTGCGATTTTGCTTGGATGGTCTTGCTCGGATTTTTGGCGTGGTGAGTTTTATTAATTCGGTCACACTTGTTTAGTTAATGCCGGGGACTAGGAATTTTGCGGCGAGAGTTTCGACTTGATGGCGGATTTCGGAAAGTTTGGCTTCGAAATTTTCGAGATTTTCTTCAGTCTTAGCCTCGAGACAAATATCCATGACTTGCTTCATCCAATCGGCAATTTGCTGCATTTCAGTGACACCCATACCGCGAGTGGTAATAGCTGGAGTGCCGAGTCGTACACCGGATGGACGGAAGGCAGCGGAAGTATCTTCTGGGACGGCGTTAGCGTTCAGAGTGAGTCGGACGAGGTCGAGGGCGCGCTCATAGAATTTACCATCGATGCCGAAATTCTTTTTGACATTTACGAGGATAAGATGATTATCGGTGCCATTACCTTGGAGGATAAAACCGTGATCTTGAAGAGCTTTGGCGAGAGCCTTGGCGTTTTCGATCACTTTGGCGGAATATTGTTTGAAATCATCGGTCAGAGCTTCCTTAAAAGCAACGGCTTTAGCGGCGATAATGTGTTCGAGTGGGCCGCCTTGGGTACCTGGGAAGACCGCACGGTCGATGAGGATTGGAATATTTTCGAGAGTGTGTTCAGTTTTTTTCAGAGGAGAGGCAACGTTCCCTTTCGATAGAATCAGGCCGCCACGTGGACCGCGAAGAGTCTTATGAGTGGTGGTGGTCATGACATGGAAGCCATAATCGAGAGGATTTGGGTGTACGCCACCAGCGATGAGGCCGGCGACGTGAGCCATATCGGCCATCAGGAGTGCGCCGATTTTTTGACCAATTCTGGCAATGCGGGCAAAATCAGGAATTTTCATGAAAGCAGAGTAGCCGATGAGAATAATCTTTGGACGTTCGGTTTCGGCGAGGTGTTCAATTTCGTCGTAATCGAGGTCGCCTTCTGGGGTGACGCCGTAATTAATAAAGTCATAGATTTTAGCGGAGCGCGTGACTGGACAGCCATGTGTGAGATGACCACCGTGCCCGAGATTCATAGCTAAAATTTTGTCACCAGGCTGACACCAGGCAAAATAAACCGCTTCATTGGCATTGGCGCCAGAGTGAGGCTGGACATTGGCGTGGTCGGCATGAAAAAGTTTCATCGCGCGGGCGATAGCGAGGCGTTCGATTTTATCGATGTTGGTTTGGCCGCCATAGTAACGATAATTTGGTAGATCAGCGACGATGTTCGACTCGTCGGCTGGATTATAATTTTCTAAATCCTGGAAAGATGGGTAACCTTCAGAATATTTGTTAGTAAGGACGGTACCCATAGCTTTTAAGACGTCGGCGGAAACATAATTTTCGCTCGGGATGAGTTCGAGACCCTTAGATTGACGGATTTTTTCTTGATCGATAAGTGAAAAGACGATATCTGACATAATTTCTCCATGTTAAATTATTAGTGCATTAAATAAATCACGTTAATAATCTGAAAAATTAGTACATAGATATCGATTCCCTTTAATTCTGCTATTTATTATACCTTAAAATTGACAAAAAAGTTAGAGGTTTGATATAATTAACCTATCGCAAGATGTTTGGGGCATTAGCTCAGTTGGCTAGAGCGCTTCAATGGCATTGAAGAGGTCATGAGTTCGAGTCTCATATGCTCCACCAGATTAAACAGCCGTGAGGTTGTTTTTTTGTTTATTTAAAGACACTTAAAATGCACTAAAATAATATAGCTTAAATAACATTTTGTTAAATCTTATTTAATACTTTGTTAAATCTTGATTTATGTTTTTAGAGTAATTAACAGATATAAAATGTTGTAATTTGTTAAATCCTATTGTATACATTTGTTAAATGTTAAGTAAAGTGTTCGATATTTTTATCACAAATGGTAGAAGATGGGTTATTGCTTTATCTATCAAAAATGCCGGCATTTGCGGTCGGTCGAAACCTTAGGCTAGTCCGGCGTGATGATGCTTTAATTATAACTCAATGTAGTAAAAATAGATTTTAAAAAGAATAAATTACAAAATAACCATTTGCGTTTTGCGGTAAAATATATTTAGACTATTTACGGAAGGCTCTTCCCATATTATAATATTTAATATGGAAGAGATTAACTTGAGAGACTTGTTAATTTACTTTAGAAAGCACCTGGTGTTATTTTTTGCGATGGTGGTGCTTTGTGTGTCGGCGGGTACGGCGTATACGATTTTGGTGCAGAAGCCAGAATACAAATCGCGCGCGACGATTATTTTGAGTTCGGATAAATCGAAGACTACGGTGCAGAGTGAAATCACCGCGAATAAGAATTTGATTGAGACTTATACAGAGGTGGTGAAATCACATCGAGTGCTGGACCGCGTGATTAGTGAAAATAACTTGGCGGAATCCTTCGAGGCTTTAAGTGCGAAGATTAATGTTTCTTCTTTGAAAAATACGGAGATTATTAGTATTTCGGTGGTGGATGCGAATGCTTATCGAAGTTATGAGGTTGCGAACTGGGTGGCGGATATTTTTAAGGAAGAAATCTCGCAGATTTACAATGATACGAGCGTAAATATTCTCGATCATGCGGTGGAGCCGAAGAGTCCATATAATGTCGATGTGGTGAAGCAAGAGATTATTTATATAGTTACTGGTATGGTGATGGGGGGCGGGATTATTTTAGTGCTGTTTTATTTCGATCGTACGATTAAGACGACAGAGCAAATCGATGAAATCTTTAAACTGCCGATTTTTGGTCAGGTGCATAAGCTAGAAACCGATAAACAGAAGAAAAAACGCAAAAAACTGGAAGCGAAATTGGCTAAAATTGAGGCGAAACGTCTGAAGAAAGAGGAGAAGGAACAGCGCAAACTTGAGAAGCAGAAACAAAAAGAGGCAGAAAAAGAAGCTGAACTAAAAGCTGAGGCGGAAAAAATTGCCGCGGAAAAAGCGGCAGAAGAAGCGGCGGCCAAGGCAGCGGAAGAGGCGGAAAAAACCAAGGGTACGCCGGAAAGGCCGTTTGTGGAGATTAAGGCGGTGGGTCGCAAGATTATTGCGGAAGAAAAAGCGATCCAAGAGAAAATTGCCCTAGAGCAGGAGAAAATTGCCGCGGAAAAAGAAGCGGAGATTGTCAATGTGGAAGAGGTGGAAACTGTAGAAGTTAATGAGGATTCCGAATTGGTGCTACGCGATAATCCGAAGATGGCGGTGGCGGAAGATTTTCGTACGATTCGCACTAGTTTATATTTCTCGCTAAATAATCAGAATTCGAATACGGTGCTGTTTTGTAGCTCGAGAGCGCACGAAGGTAAGAGTTTTATTATTTCGAACCTGGCGGTGGCTTTTGCGAAGACGAACAAGAAGGTGCTTCTCATAGACTGTGATATGCGCCTGGGTCGCCAACATGAAATTTTTGAATTAAGTAATCAGTTTGGTCTTTCAAATATTTTGGCGGAAGGTGATCTAAAGAAACTACGTCAATATGCCTTGAAAACTAATGTGAAAAACCTCGAAGTCATTACGCGTGGTGTGGTGCCACCAAATCCAAGTGAGCTTCTGGAATCGAAGAAGATGGAAATGTTGCTTTCTGAAGTAAAGAAACATTATGATTATGTGCTAATCGACGGTACACCAATTGAGGGGATTTCAGATTCACTGATTTTGGCGAAGCGAGCAGATAGAGTGATTATGGTTTGTGCGGCGAGTGAAACTACGATTGAAGATTTGCAAAATTCGAAGCGCGCGTTGGAAGCGATTGAGATTAATATGCCTGGGGTGATTTTGAACCAGGTGGTAGATAAGCGCCGTGGCGGGAAGAATAATTATTATAGTTACTATAATAATTAAGGTTTAGCTTATTTAGACATTTGGGTTAGTACTTGGTGTGGGGTTTGATTTCTGGTTTTGTCATGCAGTTAACTTATTTATCGGAACATGTTTTGATTTTTGCGAAAAACTTGATGGTTAAATACGTGATAGTTGCGCCGAAGCTGGCACCGAGAGTGTCGATCAGGATATCACGAAACTGAGCAGAGCGGCCGGGGACGAAGATTTGATGAAGCTCATCGGTACAGGCATAGAGAAAGCTGAGGAAGATGCTCATGGTGAGTGCATATTTGACGGAGTTTAGGGGAGCTTTCTTTGCGATGGTTTTTGTGAGTTGAGTGTTAGGGTTTTTCTTTGCAAGAGTTTTGGTGGTCTGAAGTTTAGAATTTTCTGTGAGCGTATTATTTGATTTTAGCCGGTTTCTTAGATTAAGGAAAAAGAGGCTGCCAAGAATGGCATATTCGGTGAAGTGGGCGGTTTTTCGTACCAGAAAAATTAGAGTGCTGAGACTGATTAGGTTATTCTCTAGACCGTGACGCACGTGCGGAAAATTTTGGGCGATAAAATCAACGAAAAGATTGCTTTGTGCGTCGGAAGAATTGTGCCCGAAGGAGGACATGATGAAAATGAAGCATATCTGAAAAATAAGCAGTGTGGGTAGAATGAGGCGACGAATTTTAATAGTCATTAGGACTATTTTATCATTTCGTGGGATATTCTTGGAACTGGAATTAGATTACTGTGTGAGATATTCTTGAAGCTTGGCTTTGGCTTTATCGACGGAATCTTGATATGGATGCCAAACGAAATGCTTTGGTTCTGGATAAGTATAGGTGGAGGTGATATCGGCTTTACCATCGACGTCGATAGATTCGATTTGCCAATTAGAGAAATTCGTCAATTGTTTCTGGACGAGATATTTAAGATCGTCAGGCGTGAAATTGGTCTGAATATTTTTGGCGATGGAATTGAAAATTTGATCTAACTTAGTGAGATTGGTTTTGTCCCGCTGAAGTTTTTGAAGTAGGGCGGTGATAATTTTTTCTTGATTACGACCACGCTCGCGATCTCCCCCGGCCCAACTAATCGAGACGCGCTCTCTGGCAAAATCTAAGGCTTCGTCGCCATTGAGATGATAATTCCCTGGCTCGTAGTGACGGTGGCCATGGTAAGTGTTTACGACGTAAGGAATATGAATATCGACACCGCTGAGTTGATCGATAATGGTGGAGGTGGCGTCGAAATTAATCCGGGCGTAGTAATTGAATTTAATGCCGTAAAAATTCTCGAGGGTATGAATAGATTCGTTGACGCCATAAAGGCCGGCATGGGTTAGTTTGTCGAGTTTGCCATTCATGGCGAGAGGGACATAAAAATCACGGGGAGTATTAAGGAGGAGAATTTTATGCTTGGCGGGATTCACAACCATGATGAGATTAACGTCGGAGCGAGCGGCGAAAGGCAAGGTGTGATCGCGATTATCAATACCGCTGAGATAAATGGTAAAAGGGGTATTGAGTGAAGCGTGAGTGGTGGTTTCGACGTGCTTAGGAGTGACCCTAATTTCGACATCGGCGAGAATTTGGAGCTGGTTGTAGATAGATTCGTTATTGTCTTTTAAGGCGCTGAGATAAGTGTGGCCGAGGAAAATGGCTTGGAGTTTGTCGTTCACGGTTTTAGGTGCGGTGAGTGAGGTAGTGAGAGCGAGGAGATTATCGTAGGTTTTGATATTAGTTTCTTCGAGAGGGGTTTTGAGAAGTTCTGGACGGTTACCATCTGTAGTGGTGAGGTATTGTTTAATGGTTTCAAAATAGGGATCACTAGTTAAGATTCCTAGCGGAGTAATGTTTTCTGAGGTGGATTTCGCCAGGTCAGAATCTTTAAGTGTAACGAGACTATATTTTTCGTAGTAAGTTTCATTTTTGCCAATCTGAGAAAAATAGTCGTTGTATTTATAAAACACAAAAGTGAGTGCAATATTAAGAAGAATATCTAAAATTAAAAAAATGACGAGCAGGACAATTTTTCGACTAGCGATGATCAAAAGAGTGATTAGGAGAAAATAAAAGATAGCGATAAGTC
>ERZ773061.439-NODE-439-length-16888-cov-4.350977_pt1 | contig 16888 bp, 14 predicted proteins | sample MGYA00580627_ERZ773061 | MGnify/ENA primary metagenome ERZ773061 (study PRJEB29015, sample SAMEA2738119) | human oral metagenome | biome: human oral; feature: human-associated habitat; material: saliva | place: China | collected 2223 ...
CCCCCGCCGGAATCACCCTCACCCTCGACAACGGAACCTACACCACCGCCTCAATCAGCGGCGACGGACAACGCCTCTCTTACGTGGACGGATCCACCCTCTACGTCACCGACATCAAAGGCACCCTCGTCAGCCAGACCGACCTCACCAAAATCAAGATCGAAGCAGCAGGGTTGACCATCCACCCCACCGGTGACGGTTTCCTCTACACCGCACCCGGTAGTTATTTCATGTGGGCCAGCGGAAAATTCTCCAGCATCAACACCATCACCCCCAAGGCACAAACCATCATTACCCGCGCTGGAGAACCCGTCATCATCTCCCGCAACGACCCCACCCCCTCAAACGTCCAAAAAATCAGCGTCAACGGCACTGAACGGTACCGCTCCCCCGCTGAAGGTGCAGCCTTCATCGCCACCTCCAAAGGCAACGGCATCTGGGCATCCACCCGCGGCAACGGCACCATCATCACTGCCACCGCCAAGGGTGCCGAAACCGCGGCACGACCCGTAGCAACCCCCGCCGAAGGAGCAACCTTCACCCGCTGGGTAGGAGCAACCGCCACCGGTGAAGTCATCACCCTCTGGCACACCCCCAGCGGGCAAGACGTCCTCGCCCTCCAATCCCCAGAATCTGACAGCGTCAGCCGCACCATCGACATCACCGGAGCAGCCGACAGTGTGAAAATTGACGGCACTGGCACCATCGCCATCGCAGGAAGTCAGGTTCATTACCTCAGCACCGAGGGGTCCTACGCCCTGCCAGCCGTACCGACTAAGGTCACAAGCCGCCCCGCCGGAGGATTCAGCCTTGAATTTGGTGACGGAACCACCGGTGACGCAACCCATAGCGGATACACTGCATCCACCGAAACCCCGGTCATCGGCACAACCGCAGACGGACACCGCGTCACCGTCAGCCCCGACAAACACAGCATCGTTATCAACCCTTAATTAAGAGGAGCAAAAAGTGAACCGCAAGGCGCTCATCACTTCCCTCACCCTCGCAGCCGCAGCCGGCGCCATCAGTTGCACCGCAGCGACCGCAGCAGAAACACCCACCCAAAGCGGATCCATCACCATTCGTGACAACGGCCAGCCCAACCGCGACCAGACCCGCTCCCTAACCGTTGCTCTCATCACTAAAAACAGAGCTGGTCACGCAGCTACCCAGCCTGTCACCGAAGCCCCCGCCGAAGCGGAAACCCCCGCCGAGGAACCTGCCCAGGAAGAGCCTGCAGAAGCACCCGCTGATGCTGCACCGCAAGAAGGCTCCACACCCGAAGCAGAAACACCCACCGAACCTGAAGCACCTGCACAGGAGCCAACTCGCCCCGAACCCCGCGAGGAAACCCTCACCACCGGTGAGGTTGAAGTCGTCATCGCGCCCTCCCCTGAGCCGACCCATGAGGTTCCTGAAACGCCGGGTAATACTGACGTGCCCATCAACCCGGAGCCCGAACCCGTTACCCCCGAACCGGAAACCCCGGGTAATACTGACGTGCCCATCAACCCGGAGCCCGAGCCGGTGCGCAGTGAGCGCGACGAAACCCCCGCTGACCACCAGCCGATTGAAGACACCGCACCCGTTATCGAACCGGAGCCCGAGCCTTCCACCCCGGCACCCGAGGTCACTGAAACCCCCGGTGAAGTCGAAGTCGTCATCGCACCTTCCCCTGAGCCGAGCCAGAAAGCACCTGCCGATAGTGCAGGCAATGAGGCGCCGGATAACTCAGAAGTCTTCAGTACCGAGGTGCCCATCGCACCCGAGGATGCCCAGGCACGCTCCCGCGCAACCTCATCTGACCGCGAGTCAATCTCAGATACTGGAGACCATGCAGTAACCGGTAACGACGAGGTAGGCATCGCCCCGCAAGCACCGGGCGCCAAGACGCCCAAGGGCAAGAAGGGGTCATCGACTCAGCCTGCTGCAGATGCGAAATCCCCTGCATCTGTTCCGTCTGCTCAATCCACGGCACCCGCACGTGACGAGCTGGCATACACCGGCAGTGCCGAGACTGGTGGAATCGCAATCGGTGGTTTCATGCTGATTCTCACCGGTGCTGCCGGTGTGTGGTCTGTGCGCCGAAAGACTTCTAACGCCTAGTACTTAACTGAAGGGGCGAGTGAATCGTAATGGTTCACTCGCCCCCTTTAGTTGTGTCTTGACCAGGGTAAATACTGTGCAGAAATACCTAAATCTTCATATGCAGATTTCTGCTTTTCTGCTAAACTGTATATACAGAGAAACAGATTGGAGAAGCCATGAGCCTTATCATCGGTGTCATTAACGCTAAAGGTGGCGTCGGCAAGACCGTCACCAGCATCTACCTCGCCTGCGCCCTGAACGCCAGCGGACACGAAGTCGAGCTCTGGGATGCAGACCCTCAGGGATCAGCAACCGACTGGGCCCTCACCGCCGCAGAAAACGATTCGGAGCTTCCCTTCCCTGTGTCCTCGGTAAACGTTGCGCAGCTGAAGAGGTACCCTACCCGTTCCGAGATCACCATCATTGACTCTCCCCCGCTGAATGAGTCAATCATGAACGCCATTGCGCAGCGAGCTGACGTCCTCATCATCCCGGCAGCACCGGCAGGCCTGGACATCACCCGCGTCTTCTCTACCCTTGCCTCCATTCCTGAAGGTAAGCCCGCTGCTGTACTGCTCACCAACGCTAACCCGCGCACCATCCTCTACCGTGAGACCACGGAGCTGCTGAGCGAATCCGGCATCACCTTCCTGGACACCCCCATCCGCCCTAAGCAGTCCATCCGTGCCTCCTACGGTGCGGCCCCCCACGACCTTGAAGGATATGATGAAGCAGCATCCCAGCTTCTCACCCTCCTGAACCTGCGAAAGGACTAACCCCATGCCTCAGAAAAATTCAAAGCTCAACGTCACCGTGCCCAACTCCACCGAGCAGGCCGTCAAGAAGCGCCCCAGCTTCGAGCAGGCATTTAAGAACAGCAGGGCAGTGGAAGAACCCATCAAGCGGCTGACCCTCAACCTGCCGGTCAGTGCCCACACCCGCCTGAAGGCACACGCAGCCATGACCGGTAAGACTATGACTGACCTGCTGCTCGAGTTTATCGACCAGCTCGACGACTAAAGAACCTTGTGGAACATGGGAATATGGAGGCGCAGTGCGGGAAGGAAAAAATAATGCTTGATGCACCGCTGAAACCGGAGAAACATCTGACGGCCGAAGAAGTCGGCCGTCTCGTGGGACGTGATGAGCGCCTGGAGAAGATTCTCGCTGGGTTCTTTGCCGCCGGAGCTTCGGTATCCCTCATGCTCGGCGCGATAGGGCTGTGGAGGCAGGGAATACCGGTGCTTCTCGCCCTAAGTCTGGTTCTTCCAGCGGCATTTTTGGTGCCGCTTCCCCGACCGCGCCCTGGACGACGTTTTCAGCAGGTGCAGGCAGCTGTTGCCGGGGTTGTAATGGGGCTTTTCCTTGCTGATTTGCTGCAACACCTGTTGGGGCATGGAGAATCTGGACCCGGAAAAATAGGCTTTTTGATGCTGGTCTGTCTCATGGTCTGTTTTGTCCTCGATCGACCGAAATATCGGACAGAAGAATGTGCAATCACCGTGACCCCTGGAGTGTACGGGGGTTTTATGGTGGTCATTGGAGCACTGGCTCTAGCAATGGGCGGGCCCACCCTTGGCGTGAACATTGGGTTCATTCCCTCGCTTATCGTGGGGGCCGCGATATTCGCTGCGGCGGCTTTGGCTCAGCTGATGCGCCACATCAACACGTACGCCTTCGGCATCACTGTTCCGGCGGCGGCGTACTTCGGAGGGCAGGCTGCACTCATCACCCTGTTTGCTGTTGCAGGTGTGCTGGTCATCTACAGTCTGGCGCGGCATTATCTCGCTGAGAAAGAGGATGCATCGCTTGCTGAGCTCATGAGCGGCGGCTACTGAATCACCAAAACAAATGCACAGTACCGGTGCGAGATGTTAATCTGGAAGAGCTAAAGGGCTGGTGCCCTGCGGCGGACATGATAAACCCCCTCTACACAGTGTGTAGAGGGGGTTTTGTCATGCTCTTTTCAAGATCATGACACCAAGACCGGAACCATCAGATGCAGCAGAATGCAGACCTCAACACCAATAATCTGCGAAAAATTGAGGTCCACCTTCAACGACTCATCACGGACCCGGAAGAGGTGATGCACCGTCAGAAGCACCACACCCAACGCCAGAACGGACAAAGTGCCGCTGAGCAAGAAATAGCCTGCCGCAGCCGACGTCGCCCAAACCACCTTGCCGTCCAACACGTCCGGTAATGTCGGCATGGAATGAGCGCCAGACCTCCACAGCGCCCAACCGGCAAGACCGGTTGCCAGCATTGACCCGCCCTGCTGCGCCGCAGCAACCGGTGGGATAAAACCGCCGGTCGGCTGACCAACAACCACCAAACCGACCGCGATACCAGCAACGACAGCGGCCAGCTGATAAGCGCGTCCTTCTCGCAGCCCCTCAGTGCGACCAAACGTCAAGTAGGGGGCACAGAAAACAAGAATGACTGTCGCCAGAACTGCCGGCAGCACGAACCGGTCCGGCTCAAAGACGGACAGAATCACCACCGCCGAAGCCACAACCGCACCGGTGAGAATCCCTTGTGTGAATTGATTCTTTGGAATCATTGTTTACTCCTTTCCACGTGCCCATCATGACACGGGCACGGTACGGGGGCTGAGTTTTTCACTTTACCCCGGGGTAAATCAAAAAACTCAATCCCATCCCCACATCTCATCATTTTCTGAAGCCGGGGCCGCAGTAGGGCTTTTTCTGTTACGCTTGCCCCTGTTTTTTGGGTATGCCCCCGCAGACACCCCGCTACAGTGACTTGTAGCGGGGCGTTTCACTGTCTGTTGAAGGATAGAATAAACCTTGACAGACAAGCCTGATGTAAAGCGGGGGTTATGGAACAAGAAGAGAAAGAATTTGTCGGCCAAATCGTCGGGTACGCCCGCGTCTCAACTTTGGAACAGAATGTTAGCCGCCAGGTGAAGGCGCTTGAGGTTGAGTGCGACAAGATTTTTGTCGAGAAGGTCAGCGCGGCCAAGACCAGCAACCGCCCGCAGTTCCAGGAGATGCTGCGCTATTTGCGCGAGGGTGACGTCTTGCAGGTGACTAGTGCCGACCGTCTCGCGCGCTCTACTCGCGACTTGCTCGATATTGTCCAGAGTCTCAAAGACCGTGGCGTGCAGGTCGAATTTCTCGACAACCCCGCCCTGAACACGGATACGCCACAGGGTGAGTTCATGCTGACGATTCTCGCGGCCGTTGCGCAGCTGGAGCGCTCTATCATCCGGGAGCGTCAGGCTGAAGGTATCGCCATTGCCAGAGCCAAGGGAAAGTATGACCGCGCGCCGAAGCTCTCGCCTGAGCAAGCGCGTGAAGTGCGCAGGCTGGACGCTATGGGTGTTCCTAAAACTGCTATCGCCCGCAAAATGGGTTGTAGCAGGCACACAGTCTATGCAGTGCTTGACCGTATCGGCAAGTACGGCGGATCGGAGTACACCGATGCAACAGGCTAACCAAAGTGAAGAGACCCGCCGCTTCTGGGAGAAAGTCGTCAAAGGTGAAACGCCTGGCGCCTGCTGGGTATGGGTTGGAGCTATTGGAGCTGACGGTTACGGTAGGTTTTGGGTCAAAGATCCGAGCACGGAGGCAGGCGAAAAAATGTGGCGAGCTCACCGATACGCCGCCACGGTTGCGTTCGGAAATGATGCCGTGGAAGCTGCGGAGATGGTCACCCACTTGTGCGACAATCCGCTCTGTGTGCGTGCTGAGAACGGTGCAGGCTCTCATCTTTTTCTTGGCGACCATGCCGCGAATATGAGGGAACGCGCGGCGCGCGGGCGTGACAACCTGCACGGCCTTGCCTTTCTTCGCCGGAGTCGAGCTGAACGCGCGGCAGACTCTCGAGCGCTTCGCGAGCTTGTTCTCAAGCATGGCTACCGACAGGACGAAGTAGACCGTCTTGGTAGAGGTTTGACGATGGAAGGGCAGACGCAGCTCTTCTAAATAAATGGGCGGGCCGATACATCTTATATGTATCGGCCCGCCCATCTTTTGTTTAGCGGTTGTCGATAATGCTCTTGTGGAATGCATCGCACGGGACCGGGTGAAAAACAAGCCCGTGCACGGGGCCGTGTTCTCCGCGACCTTCTAGAACCTCAGCTGAAAGCATCATCAGTTTGTCGAGCTTTGCCAGCTCAAATGCTGATGCCTTCACACGTTTCAGGAAACGGGTATCTGTTTGATCGGGCGCGAACATTGCGCGCAGCTGGTCCCAGCTCACCGGCCCGATAGAACGCTGAGCGAGGCGGGCCTGGTAGACGAAATGCGAGAACCAGATGAGCGCGTCCAAGGTGAACGGGGACTGTGTTTTATCCGCGAGTTGAATGAGAGCGGGTCCGGTTCCGGTGACCACAAAGAAAGTTGCGATGTGATTATAGAGAGGTTGCGCTAGAACGATGGTTGATTCATTGAGCAGTGGCGCGCCTGTGGAGGAGTACACCCAATCGGCGCTTGATGACAGAGCGAAGCGGTATGTCTTTTTGACTAGATTCCCGTCAGGGGTCGGACCAGTCAGGACAGCTTCAACCTGCACGGCGAGCAGGGCGTGGAGCTGCTCGATGGCTTCAGCTTCCTGTTCCGGGGTGAGCAGGGCTGCGCCTGAGGCATAGAACTTGTAGAGGAAGTCCAGGAATGAACTGACTGAGATTTTCGGTGACTGATGCTTTGCGGTTGCGAGCATGAGCCAGAGGAACGCGGCGCGTGCAAATTTTCCGGTGGGTAGAATCTGGCGGGGCTCATCTGCGCCGGTGGGTTGGATGGTTCCCGCGACCAGACGTAGGGTGCTGCGGGAATCAGTTTGCACCCATTCAGTGACAGGTTCGCCGTTCTCATTGGTGGGGGAGAGACGGTAGGAGAGTGCCTGATTCAGCAAGAGAAGCAGGGAATAGTTTCCGGGCTCGACCTTTGGGACGTCGCGGATGTCGACGCCAGCACGTTCAGCGGAGCCGCGGCGCTTGCTACGGTGCACGTAGAGTTTCATGTTTCTTTTCTGATTACCTTGGTATGCGGTGCCCACGAGCGTTACTCGCCTTCGGGCTCAGCATTGGCAGCGGCGGCGCGCAGTAGCGCGTTCACTTCGGCGCGGGTGAGACCGAGGCGTGCAGCGATCTCGTCCTTGGAAACCTTCAACGCATCCATTTCGGCAACCGGCGCAGCGAGGCTCTGCTGAGTTTCAGCCTGTGCGCTCACAAGCTTCTCACGCAGTGCGGTGATTTTGTTTTCCAGGGTTTCGATTTCGTCCTCAATTTTGGCGGCGGGGCTGGATGCTTCCAGGGAGAAGAACTTTTCAGCCAGGGTCAGAAGCTTTGCTTCACGTTTTGCAAAAGCTGCGGCATTTTCGCGAGCACGGCGGGCGGCAATGGTGCGGGGTGAGCGAGTCATGAGGGGGAATCCTTTCAAAGGGAGAAGAGGTTGATCTATTACCTTCTAGTTTAACCGTCAGGGCCTCATTTTTCAGCAGGCCGGGTCACGGCAAGATGGCCACCAACCCTAAACACCCCCTAGTGCCTACACAACAACGTCCGCCCGGCATCTTTTCGTTAAGATGCCGGGCGGACGTTCTCAATGATGCTCATGAACCTTTGGGGCCGTTCATAACATTTGTCACTCTAGATACTACACGCTATGGCTATTGCGTGCGAGTTTTTCCGTCACTGGTGACGGAAAAACCGGCGGCTGCGCCGCCGGTTTCGCTCTTCCACAGTTGGCACGCGCCAGTGGACAATCTGCACACGATCTGTGGACAGCCCGCAGATTGATTCACCCCGCAAGCTCCTCTCTCCATCATGCGCCCTGACACACGAGGTGTGCACAGCTTTCCCACTGTCTGCTGCCTGGAATGCATGAGAGCCCTGTGCCCTCTCTTTCCTCCCGCAAGCTCCTTCCAAGAGAGCAGGGCTCATCATACACACCGGCGCCGCCTGTGGATGAGCGCGACACATACCGTGTCGGACAAAACCGTTTCTCGTTCCAGCGCCTCCACCTGGTGTGTGCTCATTCTTCGCACCTGTGGAGCTGAAACGTTTCACTCTCTTTTTGTCACACCTCTTGCATCATATAAATCAGGTGAATAATCTTAGTTATTCGTGTTAAGATAGTGCCATGATGACCGTCCACAAACTCAGTGCTGGCGACGGTTACAAGTACTACGTGAACGAAGTCGCCACTGGCGATGCACTGCGCGCAAAAGACCGCGAAATCGGCGACTATTACACGATTCATGGCATGCCTCCGGGCCAGTGGATTGGCTCAGCTGCTGCATCTTTGAATCTCGACGGTGAGGTTTCTGAAGCGCACATGCATGCCCTGTTTGGGCAGAAGTTCACCCCTGTTTCCACCGGTGAGGTCCTTGACACTCTGCACGGTGCACCGGCGGCTGAAGCCTATCAGAAGGCCTATGAAGAAGCTCTTGAACAGTACCGTTCGCAGGCCGCTGAACGTGCCTGGGAACTGTTGAGCCGTGCGCATGAAGGGATGAGTCAGCAGAAGATTGCTGATGAAATGACCGCACAAGGTTGCCCGATAAGTCAGCCCACTGTCTCACGATGGGTAGAGCGTTATACGGCTTCTGGTCAGACCTTTCATGCAGATCGTGATGAATTTGTAGCCCAGTATCGACTCATTGGTGAGGAGATTAAAGCTGCCCACCGAGCAGGTAAGAAGGCACAAGAAGAGCTTTACAAGGAGCAGGCTGCGCCGCATATCCACCCGGACTATGCGGGCGTTACGCCCTTCACCTTGCGTGTTGAGGAGGAAGTTTCACGTCACCGCCGCATGCATGATGGTGCCGAACCGAGCACAGCTAAGATGAAAGAGATTCAGTTCCGTGTTGGCGCGCAGATGTTCCGTGACGAGCGTGGAATGGAGCCGAGCAACGCGCAGCTGGTGCAGTTCGTGGCTCAGAATTCTAAGGCGCCTCAGAAGGCCGTCGCCGGGTATGACCTGGTATTCACCCCGCCGAAAAGTGTCTCTATTGCTTGGGGTCTGGGGGATGAGCAGTTGCGTCGAGGTATTGAGTCGGCGCATGAGCATGCCATTCAGGACGTGATTCGTCACCTAGAAAAGAACGTTGTGATGACCCGCCGCGGTCGCAATGGTGTGCGTCAGATTGAGACGTCTTCTGGTGTGATTGGGACAAAGTTCCGTCACTGGGATTCCCGAGCAGGAGACCCGAACCTGCACGATCACGTCGTGGTTGCCAACAGGGTTCAGGGCGTTGATGGTCAGTGGTCGTCGATTGATGGGCGCATGCTCTACCAGTACGGCGTTGAATGTAGCGAACTATATAACGCCCGTGTCCAGCAGTATGTGACTGAATTGACTGGCTTGCAGTTTGAGGCACGGTCCCTGAACGGTAAGCAGCCTGTGCACGAAATTGTCGGCATTGATGATGAGATGGTGCGGGCCTTCTCGTCGCGCCGTGGCGAAATTAGTGCCGCCCTGGAGCAGGTGACCGCGCAGTTTGTTGAAGAGCATGGTTACGCGCCGAGTGAGAAGCAGCTGATTCAGTTGGCTCAGCAGGCGACGTTGGCGACCCGTCCGGCGAAGGATGGGGTGCATTCTCTGGAAGAGCTGCACGCTGAGTGGGTGGCGCAAGCACACGTGCTACGGGAGCAGGGTGTGGACCTTCCGGTTGAGGGTGCCCTGGCTGAAAAATTGAAAGCGGCATCTGAAACGTATGAGCAGCAGGTGTTGCAGGCGAAGCGTCAGCAGGCGTATGAGTCGCCCGTGCAAGAGCACGCGGCGGCTATTGTCGCGCGCCTGGAAGAGTCCCGTTCAACCTGGCGACGCACTCACGTGAATGCTGAGGTGTTGCGCTATGCACGCGATTTTGGGTTGAACGAGAAGCAGGATTCGGTCCTGTTGGACTCGATTCGTGAGCACCTGAATGCTGAGATGCTGCCCCTTCATGCCCAGTCTCAGCGGCTGACTCCGCGCGAGTTTATGCGCGCTGACGGCACCACACAGTACCAAAGGATCAACCACGAGCTGTTTACTTCTGAGCGTGTGCTGGCCGCTGAGAGCGCCATTTTGGACGCCGTAACCCAGCAGGTTATTCCCGCTTCGAGCCTTGACGTCTTTGAGATGGAGGCTGAGAAGCGTCGCGCTGAACTGGCTCTACAGGGGCACACCCTGCCCGAAGGTCAGGAACGCATGGCCCGCGAGTTCGCCACCAGCGACAAGCTCCTAGTGGTTGGCATTGGTGCCGCCGGTGCGGGTAAAACCTCATCCACTCGCCTTGCAGTCAACGCGATTGAAGCCTCTGGCGGGCGCGTGGTGGGCATGGCGCCGACTGCCGCTGCGGCTGCGGTAATGCGTGAGGAAATGGGCATTGAGGCTGATACGGTCGACAAGATTTTGTCTGACTGGAAGAATGGCGCACCTGTTAACTTGCGTGCTGGTGATGTTCTTCTAGTTGATGAGGCCGGCATGGTCTCCACCCCGAAGTTCCAGCAGATCCTACAGCTGGCGCAAGAGCGCGGCGCATTGGTGCGCGCGCTGGGCGACTACAGGCAGCTTTCTGCTGTTGGTTCTGGCGGTGCATTGCGTTTGGTGGACCGTGAGGTTGGCGCCGTTCATCTTGATGAGCTTTTCCGTTTTAAGAGCCCGGATGAGGCGGCTGCGACCTTGGCGTTGCGTGAGCCGCCTCTGGTGGGAGACGATAAGCCGTTCGACTGGTACAAGAATCAGGGCCGGGTTGTTGCCGGTGAATCTGATGTGATGGTCGAGCAGGTCTTCACCGCCTGGCGTGACGACACCACCGCAGGTAAGCAGTCCATCATGATTGCTTCGACCAATGAGACCGTGGGTAAGCTGAACGATTTGGCGCAGGCTCATGCCATGGAACGCGGTCACGTGCACCCTGAGCATGGTTCGGTGCGCCTGCATAACGAAGCCCGCGCGCATGTGGGCGATGTGATTGTGACCCGCCAGAACGCGCGCCGACTGACTGTTAATAGTGGTCAGGATTTCGTGAAGAACGGCGATTTGTGGCGGGTTTCCCAGGTGCACGATAACGGCGCTATGACCGTGCAGCATCTTGAGCATGGCGGGAAGGTGACGCTTCCTGCGGCTTACGCTGCCCAGAGCGTTGAGTTGGGGTACGCCGCAACGATTCACCGTGCCCAGGGCGCTACCGTGGATACTGCACACGCACTCGTCGATAGCAGCACCGACCGTGCCGGTGCTTATGTGGCGCTCACCCGTGGCCGTGAAAGCAATACGCTCTATGTCTCTTTGGGCGACGGCCAGAGTCGTGATGAAGTTCTGGAGCAGATCGCCTCCGCATACGAGCGTGATTTGACTGTGCATGAGAGTGTGGACGCTGTGCGCGCCGAACACAACAACGGCGCTGATCTAATTGCTCAGCACGAAGACATCAGTGAGCTGGCGGTGCAGAAAGTCATGGCCGCTGCCGTACATGAGGGCATGGGCCGAGTGTCTGAGTACCCGGTCCGTGATGGCGCCTCCGGAATGGTGACTCATCATGTGCCTGCTGACGCTACTGCTGATGCCGCTGAGGTTTTGTCCTCTGAAGCGTGGGGTGCGTTGGCTCATGAGCTGGGTGAAGCTGCCCGTGAGGGCTTTGACCCTGCTGCTTTGATAGAGCGGGCTTATGGTCGTCGTGCCCTGCACGATGGTGATGCTACTGCGCGTGATGCTGCCGCTGTGATGGCGTGGCGTGTGGCCCAGATTCGCCAGCACGCCCAGCAGGTGCGCTCTGATCGCCCGCTGGCGTCGTTGTCAGATGAGCATCTGGAGCGCCTGGTGCAGCAGGCGAAGCAGAGGACGGCTCCGGTGGAGGAGCGTTTGGCGGTTGAGGACCCGTGGTGGTTCCGAAACCCGTATGCTCTGGTGAAGATGGATGAGTTGCTTTCGATGCGTGCCCGGACCGTCAAGGCGCTCAACGCGAACGAAGGCGATACCACCGGCGTTTACGCGCAGATTAAGGAAAACCTGGGCGACATGGACGCTGAGATTACGCGCCGCCGTTGGGAAATCAGCGGGGATCAGCGTGAGCTGGAGCAGATTGTGCGTGGTGAACGTGCCCGTAGCGGTCACCAGTTCACGTTGCATCAGGTGCTGTTGGAAGAGCAGAAGATTCGTCAGTCTCTGCCCTCTGGCCCGGCTGCGGTGGACCCGGCGAAGGTCACGTCAGGCGGGGTCTCCGGGTACAGCCTGGATCGGTTCTGGGAGCAGCACCCTGCGGTTCGTCAGGGCCGACTGGGCACGATTCTGCGTGCTCGTTCGCGTGAGATTGGCAAGCTCACTCGTGCTCGTGGTGAGGAGCTGGCGCGTCAGGTGCGCGAGGGTAAGGCCCCGGCATGGACGCAGGCTTTGGGTCCGGTCCCGACCCGTCGGCGTGCTTTCCGTCAGTGGGTGCGTGCTGCTGGTGAGGCTGACGCACTGCGCACCAAGTACCGTGTGCCGGAGAGTGAACCTGCCGTGTTACCGCGTGAGATGGTGCATGAGGCCAGCCAGCGGGTGAATAATGCCCGCCTGGCATCTGCGGGTGCACCCGTGGTGGTGCAGTCTGCTGAGAAGACCCGTGCCGCGGAGTCTGTGTTGGGTGTTCTGGAGCAGGTCAGGCGTGTTGCTAAGGCGGCCCGTCTGGCAGAACGTGCCAAGAACCAGCAGAAGCAGCCGAAGAACCAGAAGGCTACTGAGCCGGAGCAGCAGCCGAAGCCGCTCTCACCGGTAGAGCAGAAGGTGCAGGAAGCCCGTGCTGAGCGTGCACCGGAACCTGCAGCTGATGAGGAAACTCTTGCGGCTTTGAGGGTTAGCCAGATTGGCATGAGTAGGTTCCAGCCTGCTAACAAGATGACGAGTCAAGGATATAAACCTACACACCGTCCTGTTCGACCAAGGGTCGATAAGGGATTGGACCTTTAGGTCCCTGCAGAGATCACCTCAGTTTGTTCTCTGCAGGACCTTGACCAGGTCAGCTATACCAATCTTTTGAACTATGTACAATATAAAGTAGACCAACTAAGGAGAAATCATCATGGCTAACCATACCCCCGACTTTGATACGCTTTATGAGTACATCACGGATAACAGTTCTGAAGTATTCACCCCGCTAATTCGTGCAGAAGAAAACGAAGAAAAGCGTTATTTCTACTATGCTCTACAAAACTATTCTCTGCAGCAGAAGCAGCGCGTCATCATTGCTGATGAGAAGTTTGTAGTCTAGGGGAGAGTTCCTTTTGAGACCGCAGTATATCCTTGTTGCCGGAGTTAACGGTGCAGGTAAAAGTACCTTGTACCGCACCGAACCAAAGCTCTTTGAAGGTACTCGTCGTCTTAATGCCGATGAAAAGTTGCAAGCGTCCGGTGGTAACTGGCGTAATCCTGCAGATGCTGCTCGAGCTATGCGTGACACCATCAAAGACTTACGGCAGGCTATTGCATCTGGTGAATCTATTCACCAAGAGACTACCCTGGCGGGTAGCGCTAAGTCGTTTCAGAATCTGATTGATCGCGCTCACGCTCAGGGGTATGAGGTGACAATGCTGTATGTCAGTCTTGATAGCGCAGATAAAGCGGTGGACCGCGTGGCATCTCGCGTTACCAAGGGCGGACATGGGGTGGATGAATCTGATATCCGCCGCCGTTATGAGAGCTCTCTGAGGAATCTTGAAGAGCTTTCTGATTCAGTTGATTCACTCAAGATTTTTGATAACAGCACAGCCGGATATGAAACGATATATGAGCGAATCGATAATCAGATTTTGGTGAATATGTCTGAGGAATATGGCTTGAATATTAAGTCCCCTCAGCAGGAGATTGATGTAGAGACTCAACGTTCGCTCAGTTTTCTCCAGCCCATGATGCAGAAAAGCGGTATGGCGCAGACAGGTCAGTCTCAGAATGAGGCTCCGCGGCGAGGTCCTGAACCCCCAGAGCGAGGTATCGAGCTCTAATAAAGGGGTATGGGGTGAGAAATCCACTACTGGATTTCTCACCCCATACCCCTTTAACGTTCTCGACAGCACGCAAGATGGTGCTCTGTTAATCTGGAATAAAGCACTGATACCCCCGTGAGGTCAATGATGAGCATTCACCCCTTCGACAACCACAGCACTGATGTTGAGCAGGAACTTGCCCGTGAATTGCAAGCTATCGCCCGGCAGATTCGCCAGGCGTTGCAGAACCATCAGCAGCAGGCCGCTCGTACAGAAACCCAGGAATCTGTAAATGCAGATGTACAGATTCCTGCATCTCCGTATGCGCGTCTCTGGGAAGAATCGTGGTGGGAAACCGCAACCAGCCGCGATCTAGCCGAATGGGCTACCGCCGCTGAACAGGAAGCACCCTACCGCGCCGACGCCGCCGTAGCCTACCGTTACCTTGACGACAGGCTACAGAATGAATACGGGTTCACCCTCGCCGACTACCTGGCGTATCTGAAGGACAAGCACGGCTGGGAAGAACGCTACGAACAGCACCAAGCCGAAGAACGTGCCCAGGAACGTGAGACTGTCTCTGACTCTGAGCACCAGAAGGCCCTCGACTCAGACGACCCTGCTGAAGCTCAGCAGCACGAGGACCAGTCAGAGCAGACTCATGCTCAGGCTGGTCATGAGTGGGACCGGGCAGAAGCCCGCGGTGAACGTGCCGCCTACTACGAAACTCATGCGGACGCAGAAACCGCACACGCAGCTAAGCTCAACGATCAGTCTCTCGGTACTCACCCGCACCAGGCTGTGGCCGCGGCGAAGTCTCGAGGACCTCAGCAGCAGGCTAAGCCTGCCCGCGCTGTACAGCGACAGGTGCATCAGCAGCACGAACTTTCCCATTAGCATGAAGGGGGCTCACAACAAAATGTTGTGAGCCCCCTTCATATATGTCTAACCCAGCAGATCAAAAATACCTGTGGGCGGGTCCTGAATCGGGAATGCCTCACGGGCATACCGAGCCGAATTATGCTCCCCGTCCTCGCAATAGCGGAACGGGCCAGTCGAAGACATCAACACCGACATGTGGTAATCCAGCTGGTCACGCCACCAGGACGCAAGACCTGTCGGGTCCTCACGGGCTGCTTCCCAGGACAACCACAACGCCGTCAAACGGCACACCGCCTCCGGGTGCTTCCACCACTGGGCGCACCAGAACGTGTCCCTGCTGTTGACCTTGCGGTTGACCACCTGCAGCAACCAGGAATGTACGAACTCGCCTGCATTTGGGAAAATCGTTGCAGGTTCCTGCTCCTGCTGAGCGTCTTCGTTCTCACTCATGCGTTATGCACCTCCATTTGCCAGCTGCTGTGCCGGGTCGTACTTGGCCAGCGACGCCTTCACTGCTGCAGCATCCGGGCCGGTGTACCACGGAATCGTCTGCACCATCGTCGCGGGCGCACCGGAAGCAAAGACCACCGCACGACCACGAGGTAGCGCTGCCAAGTCTGACACGTCCAGGATCTTGTCCTTACGGTCAGGATCGACGCTACGAGATGAACCCGACTGGCGGCTACTCGAGACCGAAACATTGCTGTAGACGTAATCACCAATCAGCTGGCTCAACTCGCTCAGGAACTCAGTCTCGCTCACGCCGCCGCCGTAGACTTTAATATTTGCCGCGCTCCAGAGCTTCCGCATGCCTTCACGGCCCCATACGACAACGCCCTGAGACCAGGACTGTAGAATCGTGCAGATGACGATTCCACGCGATCCATAATGGCTATAAAGGTTCGGAAGTTCCTTCCAGCGGCACACGTTCGCCGCCTCATCCAGCATCGCCACCATCGGCAGACGCAAACGCCCACCCAGCGCGACCGCCAGCTCCTCAGCCGCTTCAACTACCGCAACCGTCAAAGCGGTCACCAACGGCCCGGCCGTACCAGCGCCTTCCTTTGACAGAAGGAACAGGGTGTTGCGGCCGCGCACGAAGTCATGGGCGTTAAACTCTTCGCGGACCTCGCCCTCTTCCGGCGGGGTCACCCACTTGAGCACCGCCGCCGACGTCAAGCAGTTCGCCATCTGACGAGCCACACCGAACACACCGCCCCTTTGCTTATCAGGAGCAGAGATAATACCGTCCACGTTCTGTGCAATCTGCGGGTAACCGGCATCCTTGAGGATTCCGACCGCCTCATCATCAGTCTCACGGGTCAGCCAACGGTAAACACGGGTAATGGGCTGACCGTCCTTAGCGGCCGCCAGCAAGAACGCCGCCAGCAGATCCTTCGCGGCAGAATCGAAGAACGCGTCCGTGCGGGCGCCTTCCTCACGCGAACCAGAGGAAAAATGCTCCGCGAGGTTCTGCGCCTTCACCTCATCGGTCACATAGGTCAACGGGTTCCACCACCAGGTTGCCGGGTGAGCAGCCACAGCCTGCGGGTCAAAGATCCACACATCGCCGACCTGCTCACGGACGCCGCGGGTAGCATCTACCACGTCACGCTTGTTCGAGGTGACCAGCACCGCGCCGGGGGCGGCCAAGATGCCGGGGATAGCACGCGAGGTGGTCTTACCGGTACGAGGACCCCAAATGTCCACGCACACATTCTCCCAACCGGAATATAGCATCTGGCCCGAGAGGGTCTTCGCAATCGGAAGACCCGGCGAATCCACACCCAGACGGCGGGCATCCGCCAAAGCAGCCTTCTCACGCATGAACGCGATATCCGCGCCAGAGCCCATCATGAACCCTGCCTTATCCACACGCGTTGACGGGGTAGTGTTCGCCAGCTTGCGCCACCACAGGCCGACCGCACCGCCCAGTAGCAGAACCGCCACCGCGATAGAGACCACCGTGGAAGCCATAGACCAGGGCGCGGTTCCACGAATCACGCC
>ERZ773061.445-NODE-445-length-16810-cov-7.424828_pt1 | contig 16810 bp, 17 predicted proteins | sample MGYA00580627_ERZ773061 | MGnify/ENA primary metagenome ERZ773061 (study PRJEB29015, sample SAMEA2738119) | human oral metagenome | biome: human oral; feature: human-associated habitat; material: saliva | place: China | collected 2223 ...
CCCAAGCCATGGTGGCTGGTTTTTTGGATTATTACTAAGTCGTTCTTTGTTTATATATATTAAATCCCCACCCAATAACAAATCATAATACGCTATATTGGTATTTCTAGCATAATAAGATTGTACAACATGATAATCACCTCTATTATTATATTTATTCAATAATATTGGCATCATTATAGGCTTTCCGTTTAAACCAATTACTTCAGTTATAATGATAATTTTTTTGCCATTATCTGCACTAAATATTGCAGATGGATTTGCAATGGTATTAGGTAACTGTTTCAACATATCAATGGAAACTGTATCATTATGTCCAGATAAAATTCTTTTACCGTTAGAATCAAATACAGGTGAACGCAATATTTTATGCAAAACACCGCCTGTAATTTTGATTTTTTTTAAGTCAAGATTAATCAACTTAAAGACTAATGGTGAATCCATTATATCTATTGTTTTTTTACTTCCTATATTATTAGCATTATCTACATTGTTGGCCCAATCACTTAATACTTTATCTAGTTTGCTTTCCCATACTGCTTTTGTATTTTGATTATAACCTTTTTGATTGTCATACTTAGCATCCATGTTGATACGAACGCTATCACGCAAATAATCCATAGCAGTATAACCACCACGGCCCATTTGTCGCATATATTGTGCCATTACATCAGCATGTTGTGCCATTAACAACGCATTAGCTTTTGCCGTTTCACGTTGTTTTCTGTTGGCACTTTCACCAATTGCTTTAACTACTTTATTATATACATCATAGCCACTCTTGGATAATTGCATTCGTAGTGCTATATCATTATCTGCTAGTGCAAAAATCTTATCATGCAATCTCTCAAGGCTTTCAATTTGTTGTAGCGTATGCTCCATATCAGCATGATGGATATTGCTTTGGTTAAGTGCTTCCGTATTATCAGCAAATGCAGTTTGTGCTTTTGCTACGCTTGAATGGTACGCTGCACGTCTACGCTCTGCGTTAGTGCGTGGTGCTTTACCACCATTATTAGACTTGTAATCAGTTAGCCATTGTGGCTCTACACCACTTGCCGTAGCTTCCTTGATATCATTATCCATATTGTCAAAGTCGCTTGCGTAATTTTCACGATACTCTTGCACTAGGTTTTTGTACAAGTTATTGTATGCTTGTTTAACTTGTGTAGGATTAGAGAATACTTGGTCTAGTACTTCACGATCTACATCGCTTGCATCTTCGAATTCATCGCGGATAATGCTTTCTTTAACTCGTTCAGCTTTCTTTTCTGTTGCATCAACTAGGTTATTATTAAAGGCTTCCACTTCCGCTTTTGCACGTTCTAGCGTTTTCATGCTCATACCGCCACGAGTAAAGTATGTACTTTCTTCTAGTGCCTTTACAGTTTCTTCCGTCAATCCACCGCTTAACTGTGCATACTTTCCGATTGGTACAGGAATGTCTGCATTAGCTTCGATGCTTTTTGATACTTCCTCTTGCGTTACCAAACCACTATCAATCATATTCTTAATGGCTTGTTGCCCTTGCTCTGTTTCTGCCATTTCGTTGACATTTACATATGCAGTAGATACACCTACATTATCGCCCTGTGCTTGTACGATTTTTCCGTACAACTCAGGGTTTTCTTTTGCCATTTTGTTTGATGATGCATCTTGTTTTAACGCTTGCATAATAGTAGTACCATTTCGATTTTGCTCGGCCATGATTGCGTGTTGTTGTTCTTCTGGTGTTAGCTTTTGAAATTCATGGAACGCTTTCATAGTGTGAATACCACTCACACCGCCACCAATTGCACCCAAACCAATAACGGCTGGTAGTGCTTGTAGCATTGCACCGCCTGCACCTACTGCCATATCACCTATGGAATATACTCCCTCTGGGTCATTAGCATTGCGGTATAGGTTATGTTGGAATTTCTCGTTAATGTCTTGCAAGCCCTCTTCGACTAATTCAGAACCGCCAGCCTTAACAGATGCTTTCGCCATTTGTGCAACAGTAGTACCAATGCCCCTATTAAATGTTGCGATTGTATCACTTGTAGCACCTTGTAATACTTTTGACATTACCGCTTTAGGCGCTACTTTACCAATGCCTTTAACCATAAAACGTGTAGATGCCATTTCAATACCTGTATCAACTGCAGCGTATGTCATAGCGTATTTATAGGCTTCATCATTAGAGTATACTTTATTACCATTTGCATCACGTTTATTAATGAGTTCAAGGTATTTGTTACCGAATGACATTTTGTACATTTCATATGCCATGTCAGCACCGCCACCCCATTTAGCACCAGTTGCTGCACCTGCGCCTATACCTACACCATCTGTAGTTAAACCGCCAATCACTGCACCGATTGCACCGCCTATGATTGCACCTCTACCGCCTTGTTTACCCATCATGTATGCTTGTGCTGCCGTTTGTCCAAATACTTCTTGTAATGGATTAGTTCCGTCAGGTGTTCGGTAGTTGCGCAAGTTATTTTGCAAGCGTTCCATTTCTGATGTTAATTCGTTAATACGTTCAGGGTCTTTTGTATGTGCCAATTCAAATCCAACATCGCCTAGCTTCATCTGATCGTTCATAGACCAAATACCTTGTTGAATTGCATCAAACGTAGATTTTGTAGCACGAATTGATTGTAGATTGTTGATTGCTTGTAATTGTTCAGCTTGTGAACCATATTTTACTTTATATAGTTCAGGGAATTCATCGTATATATCTTGTAATACTGCGCCACGTTCAACTCGTCTTGACAAGTAATCAGCACGTTCAAATGCTTTATCATCACCACGCATAATAACATCAGGGTCAATATCTAATACTTTCCCCATTCTAATTGCTTCGTTATAACGTAGGGTATCGTTATTGTATAGAAACAATCTATCCGTATTACTAACAACACTTGTAGGAAGTACCTTTTGTAATGCCTGTCCTAGTGGTTCTAAACCTTGGTATGGATTGTCAGCTTTACCAAACGGATAATATGTAGTTGTACCATCAGCATTAGTTTCTTCCATTGTGCGTGGTGTATTTGCAATAGCTTTAATTGCATTAATAGCATTATCAACTACTTGTGCCGTTGTATCTATCCCTGCGCCTATTGCATTACCCACTTCAGTAAAACCGCCAGTAGGTTTAGACTGAACACCAGCACTAGCACTAAAAGATGGTGATGTTTTAACATAGCCATTCTGTACAGCTAGTGCTTCCTGCCGTTCTTGTTCAAGTGTTTGTTTAGCCATTTTTAATCTCCGTTATCGTTATATCTTCTTTGCATGTTGTTATACACGCTTTCGTAAATATCTCTTGTTGAGCCATCTTGATATGTTACACGCACATAATGGTTGCCAACAGGTTCAACATGTACAATACCCATCGCTCTATTGCTTGCTGCACTAATAGGTGCGCTATAATCATCGCCATCACCGAAATATGGTTTTTCCGTACTTCGTAATGTTTGTGTTGCTAATGCGCCCTCAAATATATCATGCATTTCTGCTTCTGTAGGTGCTCTGCCGTGTTTGCTTTCAAAGTCAGCTTTACGGCTTAACATCTCTTGTTTAACACCATATTCAAAACTTGAACGCAATGATTTGTCAGCAGGCAACGCACTTTGTATTTCGCTATCATAAGGTGTTAAATCAATTTTGTTGGCCTTTAATCGGTTATCGTTCGCTTCAAGCAGCACTCCATCGAAACTATCATCAACAACTTTATCAGGGTACATTCTCTGTGCGTGTGCTAGTGTTTCTTCATATGTATGAGTTTCAGCATATTTTTTCAACTCAAACTTTTGTTTTGCATTTAATTTAAGGCCTTTTTCATACATAGAATCAAGTTTAGGTCGCATTGATGCTTCTGTACCGCTCCACGCTTCCTTTTCCATATCGGTCTGTGCGCCTGCTGCTTGTGCGTGTGCGTAAGATGACGCACCTACATAATCGCCTTTTGCTATTAATTGGTTATATACAATTTTAGCTGCAGTAATTCTATCTTTAGCTTGCTTGGCTTCGATGTTCATTTGCATCGTCAGCCAACCTTTATAATTTTCACGGCCTTGTTTAACCGCCTTTTCAATCTGATCTTCAGAAAAAACAGGTTGACCGCCTTTAGTCATAGGCGCATTGCGCATTAATGCTTTATAATGTTCTGCACCTGCGCCATAATATCCACCTGCTTTTAGCTTGTCAGCATATTCCTCTACGCTCTGTGCGTTGACTGCACCATTTGGCTTTATGTAGTGTTCAATCCAATCATCCACAAACTCTTCATCGGAATTATACATTTTGTAATAATTCGTTCCATCTTCAGGTGGTTGTTTGTTCTCTTCTCCATTAGGCTCTGATTGAGTTAGCCCTGCGTAGTTATGATTTTCTCTTGCTAATCTACTAAGTTCGCCACCATCTGTGCCCTCTGCATACAACTGCCTATATGCAATTTCTGTATTGATACCATACTTATTATGTGCATATTGTGCTAACTTCCATAAATGTTGATTAGCACCAATACCTGACTGCATGGCTTCCTTGTTTTTAGCTTCCATTTGCGAACGTATGCGTGAACCCATAATGTCCATACCACGATTTACATCATCGCCTGCAGCCAATCGAATTGCGCCGAAATCGTTTTCATTGTTAGCGATTTTGTTTATACCCATTTGTTGGTACATTTTCCTGTATGGTGTTAATACATTCTCACTAGCAAGCCCAGTTAATGCAGTCAACTGCTTATCCAATGTTTCTGAATTATTATCAGCAACAGTTTTATCTAATAAGGTTTTAGCATTAAGATCATAGTTTTGTTGTTTTTTAGATGCTATTTGTTCATTATCAAGTCCTAATTGTTTACCAGTTGCTTCTATTAAATCACCTGTTAATGTTAATGTTTTCATTTGTTGATTAACATCACCCGTTTGTAACAGATTGTTATTCAAGTTATTGATTTGATTTTGTGTAGCGGTGCTTAGTGCATCCTCGTACTGACCTCTCATGTACCTAGATATACCATCTAAATCGTTTGTTTTTGATGTTTCAACCGCTTTATTGAAAGCGTTTACCGCATCAGTTGTACGTAAGTTATATTTAGCAGCAAGTTCGCTTTGGAATTTTTGTGTACTCTCAAGATATGTAGGTAGTATCCCTTGCGCATTCATACCTTTTTGGTACATTAACCCTTTATCTTTATCAAATTTCAATTCAGTTACTTTTTGATTAAATTCATTAATAGCATTTGTAGCATTGATATAATCTTTTTGTTTGTCGATTTCAAGCCAAGTTTTAGATGCATCATCCAATGCTTTTGCAAATGTGTTAATTCCATTTTGGTTAACACCATATGCTTCCGCATTGATCGTTGGTCTAAACTCACCATTAACTGTATTCAATCTTTCATTTTGTTCATAATTAACTAATTTCATAGTTACCTGCCGTTAAAAGTCCAAACTTTCTTAACTGTTTTAACTGGTCTTTCTGTTACACCATTTACATCACCGCCATATTGAGTTTTGTATTTACCACCAGCATATTGTTGTTTCATCCCATATATACTAGATGCACCACTCAATATAGTACCGAGCATTTGCAATCGACCTTGCGTTTTCGCATTAGATGCAGCTGCTCTTGCACTACTAGCTTCATTGCGGTAATTAACCCCATTAAGATATTCATTGTAGATACTGTTATTCTTGTTGGTTTCCCAATTGTTAATATCTTTGTTGTATTCATCGTAGCTACTAGCCATTAATTGTAATGGTGTACCACTCATGGACAACCCTGTAGCGCCTGCTTCTGCCGTATTCTGACCTGCAATTAATCGCATTTTATTGTCCATCTTATCACGCTCTTGTAGCGCTTGATTGGCAATATCCTGTTGCTTCCTATCAGATATACGTGCATTAGCTTCCGCTGCTTGTGCCTGTGCGTTATACATAGCAGTTTGTGCTTTAGTCTGTTGATGTTGTCCCCATAGCGTTGTAACTAATTGTCCAGCCATCAGTGCAATAGGATTACACATTCGCATCCCCCTTTCTCAATGTAAATAGTTCCATTCCGTTATGTGTAATATCAGAATGAATAACCGCCCCTAGTGATGTAAGCCATCGCTTCGAGCGGTTATTTTTCTTATGTATGAAATTGAATAAACATTTATGAGTGGATAACCACTCTTTTATAATTGCGTTACTTCGCTTTAGAAATTCCTTTTGTAATTTCAAATTAGTATCTAGTATCTTATTTCCCAAGAAATAAATACAGTACATTCCGTTGATTGGCTTTTTTGAGATACCATATACGGCTATTGGCACATCATTCTCAATTACAATGTGGTTTTCATAATCATCACTGCATATATCTCTCACAAAATCATTTTTCCCATAATTCGGAAAATTTTGGTTCGCTATATTGACCTCTAAGGTGTCTATGGCTCGTAAGTTGATATATAAGTCATGAATTAATGAAGTGTGCCTTACAGGGCAAATATCAAAGTCCTGTAACATTTGGAAAACCACCACCTATTTCTATTTCTCTTGTTACGCTTAAAAGGTTAAATGGATAAGGTTTTTCGTGCAAAATGCATACAGATGCATCGGTTGAGTACACTCCATCGAATTTTGGCAATATACATACCTTATCGCCACTATATAACTTGAGTGGCGGTAATGAAATATCATCCATATGGTTGAAATTTCTTCCAATTTTTCCACCAAATGAATTTAAGATATTGAGTGATAACCTACTCATTGTTAATAGTCGGCCTTGTAATGTACCATCTTGTATTTGCATTTCAATACTTGGAATACGTAATCGTGTAGTGTAGTTAATACCAACGGCTACGCTTTGTGCCTCACCATCGATATTAATAATTGCCGTAGGTGGTACTTCCTTAATTGGCCGTTCCCTACCATTTACAACGATTTGTACATCCTCACCAATCAGATGAGGTACTGTGATAGTGCTGATATTCTCTGTGCTAGTTTGTCGGATATAACAATCCATGTACACGTTGTTATTATCAGCGTTATACATTGGCTCAAATCGTTCAATACACATCACTGTACCGCTTTTAAAATCACGCTCAACGATTACATACAAACTGTCTTGCTCACCCTCAGCTACACTCTCAGCGTATTTGTATTTGCCTTTCGTAGTGAAGTGCGACCATGCATACACCTTTTGTTCTGGTATATATGTTAGACAATCGATATTGCCATCATCTGTAACATAGTAAACGATACTATCCGGATCTTGTGCATAAGCACTTGTAATAAAATTACGATACTTGGTTAAATGCTTAACGAATAGAGTTAAGTCAGCCCCTGTGTAGTTATCGCTTTCATAGGAATATCCTAAATCACGCACTACACACCCTCTAGCTTGCACATACACACATCTATTCCCTATGTATTGTGGCTCACATTCAGATGCGCCACGTTGTGTTTGTGTGCGTAGATTACAGTTAGTAGGTGTAATAGTTTTAGAACCATCTATAATCCATTCGTTACCGCTAGTCAAAATCAATAAGTCATTAGCAGGTATCAAATGTCTAATGTCATACATTTTGCGATTAATTACAGGTAGTGTGATTGCACTATCATCTGTAATCGTACCGCCTACCTTTTCTACACCAAAGTTGGAATAATCACCTGTGCGACTAAACCATATATAGTTAGGATATTGAGTACTAGATGCTAGGATAAATCTATCTTGATAAAACGTACATACACGAGGATAACCAAGGCCTTTACCCCATTGTCCAAATCTGAATTTAGAGGTAGCTTCATTTTCTACAACGCTATTCAATACATTTACTTTAACGTGCTTGCTATCAACAAATTCTTTGATTTCAATTACACCATAGTTAGAATGTGGCAAGAATGATAGGTCTACATTAACACTGCCACCTTTTAAATCAGATACAACTTTTAACATTGCACTAGGCGATACCTTGCCAGTATCTGTTACGTTGTAGTCATTAGTAGATGTATATACCCTGTAATCTTTCCACGTTGTGCCATTGTCATTACTGATTTGGATTTTAACAGTACCATTCCATGTGCCATGTGATGTGAATTTCCACGATAAATCCTCATCACTACTGAATTGTTCTACATCATAATTGATATTATTGTAATCCTCACCAACAAGTCTGTTATATCCACCGTGTCTTTCACGTGTAACATATTCAGTACGCTGTATTACTTTGCCAGTTTTGCTTGTAGTTACTGCTTTAACAAAATGTTCAATTTGCATGACTGAACCAACCATATCAGCATTGAATATATCCTTTGTGGCGGTTAATGTATCGCCATTCAAGATTACAGTGCTTTCTTTATCAACATTTACTTCGCCGTATGGTTGCTCTGACAACTTATATGTATCAAACCGCCAGTCTGTATCACTATATCGTGATAGCGTTTTAACAGGGTATTTACCACTACAAATGAACATTACATCACCACTTTGGATGCAGTTCAATTTATCAACTACATCACTTTCAAATGGTGTTTCTATTTCGATACCTGTATAGATACCATTTCGCCACACACGGATATATCGCTCACCAATTTCAAGCAAGAATGATTCATTCTTCTCGGCCGTAAACTCAAATAGCCGTGTAGACTTATCCTTGTTTTTAACTTGCCCTATATATTCTGAACCTTGCCGTCTAGCTACCGCTCCGTAAGGTCTAATAACTGCATTTTCTGCCAATAGCAATGCGCTTTTAAACTGATCTAAGTCAAACCGCCTAGATACATCAGGCGAAATCTCACCAGTTGTAAATGCAAGTTGTGATATATACATTGGTTTCATGATTACCAACTCCTTGCTTTTACATAGTTAGAAATATATGGCATATCTTGCCTACGTTCTTTAGCGCTTAAGCTCTTGGCCTCTTGCGTTGCTGCTTGATAGAGTTTATAACATTGGTCGAATAAACCACTATTGCCAGTTAATGGCATGGCTAGTTCTGCCCCTATTTTAGATTTCAATGCTTGTACAAATACAGGACTAAATACATCTATATCTTGCACATCGTACACGTAATCGATGTACGCAAGCGGTACATCACTCACGATATATTTTGTGTTATTGTCAAAGGTAAATACATCATATTCCTTTTGGCTTTCCGCTTTAAATCGTTCCCCTTTAGGAATAACCCCAAGGATACGGATGCACTTTTCGGGATACGCATATACAAATTCATAGCCAGCTAGTTTATGCTCAGATAGCACGCACTCTTCACGCTTACGTGCGAAATTCCATTCATATTGAGATAGTAGCATCTTGCGTGTCGCATCATAGTGCAATCTACATTGTCTAGCCGTTTCTGTTTCTTCATCAAGGCCGTATATCCTACCGCCATTGATTAATGACAAAGCCATGTTGCAAATATCAGTAGGTGTCATATTGCCCCCTTTGTAGTAAAAAAGAGGGATGCATAAGCACCCCTCATTCTGTTATTCTGCAGTTTCTTCCGATTTCTTGCCTTTAGATTTAGTCTTTGGCTTATCTTCGCCATCTTCGGGTTCTTCTGCGCCTACAGCTTCAAACAAATCATTGAAGTAATCTTTATCGTATTCAGCTACTTCTTCTTTTGTAAGTTCTACTGTTTGTCCTTCTTCAATTAAACCCTTTGTATTGTGATACAAAGTTACTTTTGCAATGTATTCCATGTTACCCCCTATTTGCTAGTGATACCGCTAGTTAAGAATACAGAAATTGTGCCAGCCGTTGCATTGTTGACATTAGCACGTGTATAACGTTTAACACCATTTGCCAAGCGTACTTTATATTCGTACCCAGCTGGTGCATTGGCTGGTAATGTAATACCATGCAACAATACAGGATTAGCAATGTTTTCTGTATCAGATGTATATACGTTGATTAATGCAGTACCAGTTAATGCTTTGTCTACACGAACAACCAACCACAAGTTAGGGTCAGCATCACCGCTAGTAACAATAACATCGGAGCTGACATTGCCAGATAATTCACGTTTCCAATGGAATGTATTTAAAGTATCGATAATCATGTATTTTCTCCTCTCTACTATGCAGTAACACGTGCTTCGGTGGAAAGCAATGCATCAATTTTACGAACAGGAATACCGTTCGCACGAGTAACTATTTTACCCATTTCCATATCTTCTGTGATAGTAGAACCATGCACTTTGTTCTTTTGCAAGCGTAAGAATGTACGCAATTCTTGGTTCATATACCATACTGGGCGACATCCTGTGAGAGATTGCATTTTTTCTTCTGCACGGATCATCAAGTTAATCAAGTTAGGGCCTGCGGAAATATCTTCTTTGATAGATTTCATATCGATATTAGCGATACGTACTACATATCTCCAATCACGCACGGATAAACCGATGTTTTGTTTGAAATGAGTACGATAACCTTGGAACATAGAACCATCAGCTTTAGTTACTGTAACTTCGCCCAAATCTTCTTGTTCTAAACCGCCTTGACTGCCACGTGGATAAATACCATGTACAGTAAGAGGGCCCCAACCTACGAGCCACATAGAGGCAAGGTTAGCAGTACCGCCTGCATCAATAATATTTTTAGCGCAATCAGCTTTTTTAGTGTCTAATGTATTAAAACGTGCGGATAAGCCGATGAATTTTTCTGGTGTAGTTTCATCACCATAGAAAAGTGTGCGTGCGATTTCTTGACCCATGCTTTCAACAAATGCACTATCTTCTGTTGCACGGAACGCTACAGGGTCATTGGAAAGCTTAACCAAGTCTTTATCCACTTCGGAATATGCTTCCAACATACCACAAGTATCAGTGATTTGTTTTGTAGTGGATTTAGATGGTTGTACACCGCCATACAACATGCGCCATGTAGTGGATGGTAATCCAGTACGTACAGTTGTTTTGTTAGATGTACCATCATTACATTCAATCATTGTCATATCTTGAATGATTTCGTTTGTTTGGTTCAATTGCTCAATGATTTGTGCAATTTTACCATTTGGATCCATACGAGTTTGTAAATCCAATAATGTAGGATTGTTAGTTCCAATTGTAGCCATTAATTAATCTCCTTTAGTCTTTAAACATGGACGGATACATATTCCGTCTAATAGCTTCGTCAGATTGATTATTTGCAGGTCTGTTGTTCCCTGCGTTACTATCTTCACTTGCCATACCAGCGATATGTGCGAATAGTTGAATTACTTCTACACGATTACCCAAGCCATTTTCAGCTAGGATTTCACGGATATTAGGAATTGTCTTTTCTACTGCTTCAACACCTGCGGCCGCTTGGCTAACAGTAGTATCGAATTTGTTTCCTAATACCTCACGAGCGTTATCCGCATACCCTTTGTATTGTGCTTTGAGTGCTTCTTGCGTTTGATTTTCGTAAGCCGTTACAAGATTGGTAGCGTATTGATTGCCAAACTTAGCCATCTGTAATGCTTGCTCTTGCGTTGCACCTACACCATTCAGCATTTTAGAAAACTCATCTGCGATGGTTTGGTCGACTTCGCCACCCTCAAATGCAGTTGAGAAATCATATACAGTAGGTTCTGCAGGTTGGTCGGTGTTAGTATCACCGCCACCGCCTAAAATCGTATTTGGTTGGTCTTGTGTGTTCGTGTCCTGTGGTGTACCACCATTTGCACTATCCGTGTTATTGTTTGTGCCTTGTTCTAAATTTTCATCCATGGTTATTCACCTTTCTCTAATTCACTTTGTTCTAAAGTCTTGAAATATTTTTGCATCTGAATATTTTCTATTTGTGCTAGATGGTATTTTTTAACACCCTCTATTCCATCGCCGATCTTTCCTAAATCGTTTTGTAACAAAATAGCAACAGCCCTCATTCCCTCGTTAAAGAATGTTGTACTGTTGCCTGTGAATGATTGGCTATTCAGTTTTGCTCGGTCAAGAATGCGATAAAAAAACCACCTACCAAGTTCATCACTCAGTACGTGGTTTAGCGCTTCAATGTCGCGCTCTCGCATATAATCTCTTTTTTGTTTCATCTAGTACCCCATTCCCATTAACTGTTGCATTACAGGGTTTCCATCATTTGCTGCATCGGTTGCTTGTTTCGCTGCACTAGCCATTTGAGGTGCTAATTGTGCCGCTTGCATCATTTGTGCTTGTTCCTCTTGTTCCTGTTGTGCCTGTTGTTGTTCTTCCATCTTAGCTTGATATTCATCATTCGATACAATTACTTTTGCAGGTACACCGAGGTTAACACCATAATAATCCGCTGCTTCTTTAAAATTGAATTTTTGTAGGATGTTAGGATTGCCCTGTGCCAATGACATTAAGAATGCGAAATACTGCTCTATAGAAGTTAAGGATGATACTTTCTGTGCCTGTGCCAATGGTGAAATGTATTCTATTTTCACATCTTGGCCGTTTAACTCTTCTGCTAGTGCTTCATCGATTGGCGGAAACACACCTGCACGATCTAATATCGCATAGGTACGTTCGATAATCGGATTAAGAAATTCAGATAGTAGCCGTTCCACTACAGGCCCTAATTGTTGTAACTTCTCTTGCGTGCGTTCCATGACTTCCCTTGCCGTCATTTGTCCATTGTCCATGTTATCGAGCATAAGGAATAAGTCAGCACTATATGCACGCTTGATACTGTCTTTAACCTCAATAATTTGTTGCATTATCCAATCAAGATTGATACCTACATTAAAAATAGGCTCAACCTTTCCACCTGTATCGACTTCGGTTATACCGCCCGGAAATAGCGATACACTGCCAATCACATCGGATGTTACGGCCATTGGTGGTTTCACTCCTAACTCAATAGCGGTTAGTCTGTCTAATTCCAACTTCTGCAACATCATTGCATCAGATTGTGCGAACCATGCACTACCTTTACCATAACCATTTAGATCATGTGTGGTGTGCCGTGCAATCGGAATAGGCCACTCTTCATAGCCACTATGTCGCAAGATTTCATCATCTCTACTCCCCTCAACCCAGTAAATTGAGGAATAAGGCATGTTCTTGTTACCCAGTTTTCCGTTGCGGTCTTTATTTTCACACACTAGCCAACAAACAGTATATGTAGATGCATTACCCTTGCCGTCATCATATGCATTTTTAATCTTTTCAGTGCAGTTCTCGTATCCAAACTCTTCCACGAGTTGGTCGCAAGTCATGTTGTATTTCCGTCCGAAAGTGTTAACCTCACCATTAGCATTGCATTCTAATGCGTAAGTACCGATTGGATACGATGTAAAACGTACACCAACTTTACCATCTGGCATGATAGACATAGGCGCTTGTCCGAATGGTAGTTCCATATAGACTTGGTGAACCACATTGTAGAAATTGGATTTTGCAAATACTGCATACAATATTTCTTCACGTTCGTCTAATACTTTTGCTACATCGCTATTTGCTGCCATGTCTGTATTTTCCATGGTTAGCTTAAACCATTTACGGCTAGGTGGTGTCATTCCACTCATTACACCACTAGCGAATATTTGACAACTTTCCCATGCTATACCAGTAAGGATTTTATCGGTATACAACTTTGATTGGTCTTGCTCACCATCAAACACCCCAAGAAATGGCAACTGATAATCTCTAATCATCTTCCATTTCTCAACGTACTTTTGACGATTGGTGAACATCTGATTGAATTTAGCTTTTATTTTCTTGTAGTCTTTTGGTTTAGTTACAGGCTTTTCTGTAGGTTGCCTTGCTAGGCTTGATAGTATAGTACCCATTTAACCACCTAATGTTGTTTTGCCTGTGGCTTGATTTAACGCACTAGCCAAGATGGTGCTATCATAACCAGTTTTCTTACGCTTTTTATCGGTGAACCATTGTTCACCTTTCTTTTGCGTCATGTCATCAGTCTGTGCGACTGGTGCAGGTGCTGGTGTAGTAACACTTGGTGTTTTAGCTTTCATACACATTCACATTCCCCCTTTACCCAAATGGTTTGTACTCTGTATTCGCTACTCTTCTGTGATTGCCATTTACTTTTTTAGTGACCCTAAATGCAAAGGTCAAGGCTAATGCATCGCCTTTATTCGGTGATGGTAAGCCACGCTCTTTCATGTCCTTTTTGCTTTCAAGTTGTATTCGTCCGTTTTTATCAATGATTGCTTCTGGCCCTACGAGGTCATCGTACAATCCTTGTTCATTAGGAATTGAACCGCCCTCTTTTAGCCACTCTTTCATTTCGCCCCACATGTACGCACGCATATTGAGATACATGTTGTTAGGCGATGCACCACCAAAGGCAACTAACCGCCATTTTCTCCCCATTGACTTACCGATGCTATAAATACCTGTTCCGTACCCTTGGTCTATGAATACTGCATCAGCTTTGTATTCATCCTCAAATTGTGCTATTAGGTTAGCCATACGCATATCATCGTCATTCTTCTCAATCGTTGCCAAGCACTTCATAGAGTATCCATTACGCATTACGATTTCTAATGTATCGCCACCAGTCCATGCAGGGTCTACGCCGATAATTACAGGTAAGTTATTAAACTCACCAACTCTGTACATTCGCTTTTGTGCTTCATCTACAATTGATGCGGATATGAATTGTGTGTCAGATGCACTAGGGAATAAACCTCTAACACGCACCTTTACAAAGTCGCTATCCTCACCATGAATATCTACCCATTCTTGTAGTTTGGCTTTGTTTGAGATTTTAACAGTACGGCTATCAATCTGATATGTAGTCCAATAGTTACGATGCTTTCTAAAACATTCTCTAAACCTACCACTATTACGTGTAGGGTTACCAAACACACACCAGATAATTTCTGTTTCCTTATCTGTTAAAGCACCCTCTGTTACTTCCCATATCTTATCGGATATTGCTGATGCTTCATCAAATATGATTAGTATTCGGTTGCCTTGATTGTGCAAACCTGCGAACGCTTCAGGGTTACTTTCACTCCACGGAATAGCATCTATCCGCCATGTTTTCTCATACTGTTTATCAGCACTAAATAAGGCAGTAGCTGTATAGGTGAATAATTCTTTACCTATGAATAGGTTGTACCACTTATTCAACTCAGCCCAAGTCTTAGACTTTAACTGTGTATCAGTATTAGCAGTAACTACCCCTCGTGTATTCTCGTGTGTAGCAATAGCGAATAGTATCAACAATGAAGAAAAGGCGGACTTCCCAATACCATGACCTGATGCAACTGCAATTTGTATTGCTTTAGCTAATGACTTTCCCTTACGTAGTTCTTCACCTATTTTCTTGAAAGTCTTAACTTGCCATTCGTCAGGACCCTCAAAATTTTCTAAAGGTGTTCCTTTTTCACCCCAAGGGAACGCAAAATAAACAAAGCCTAATGGATCATGAGTGAACGAACCCAACGCATCAATCAGTTGTGCCTTGTTGTACTTCATCTGATTTCACCCTTGCTTGTTTCATCCTATCGGATATATCAATCTCTATTTCTGCATCAAGTTTCACCTTGTCAGTAAATAGCATATGTCTTTTACCTAAGAGTTCTGCTGCTTTGGTTCTATCTGCTACAGATACATCTAAACCAAATGCATCTTTTTCTTCGCCACACATAACCCTAGTGAGATATTCCAACACTTCATCAGCCGTTGCGATTGTGTTTTTACTGCGCTCGTTCATGACTGTATCTATATATTGGCGCACCTTAGGTTTTCTTAGCATCTTACTTCCAGTTACGCTTGCACTATTTTCTGCATATCCAGCCTTAATTGCACTCTGTGTTGCATTGGTAGTCTTGATATACTCATCTGCAAATATTCGTTCTTTTTCGGTTAGTTTACTAGCATCTGCCATATATCAATCACCAACTTTATATGCTTTAACTAAAAAAAGTAACACCTCATGTTGCTTGGTGCTACTGTACTCACTTTCTTTCTTATAGAGTTGTCCTTGTTTAAAGGTCTTACCCTTTTTGTACTTTTCAGGGAATGTTAGTTTGTACTCTTCCTCTGTGTACATTCGACTTACTATGTATATCTTGCAAGGCTTATCGTATTTACTCCATGATTGCCTTGTGTCGACTACATATCGTCTGCCATTCATTCGTAATGCGGTTAATAGTTTCTTTATCGTTGGTTGATAATTCACATCCAACACCACACAATACCAATCAAGATTAGTACCGCACATACAATAGCTAAACCATCGATGAGTGTAATCATTGTATCGCCACGATGCTCGTAAGCATATTTAGCTTTAGCCTGTAAGTCTTTATTGTTCAAGTCCTTGGCTGCTTGTTTGAATAGTTTTCTATCTTCAATGAATTGTTTAATTGCTTTAATCATTTAAGTACTTCGCCACCTTTCCTTTTTAACTTGCCGTGTGATCTAACACATAAGCCATAATTACCTTTACTTGCACCGCCACAGGTTATGTATGTTTGACATAAGCCGTCATACTCTATTGTCTTTGCGGTACATATTCCATTCTTATTGTTAAGGCATTTCTTCTTACAACACAAAACATCCGTCATAATCTCCCCTTTATGATAGATTTATACAAAAATCGGAGTATATCTCCGTGGATATACCCCATTATGTGATAAGTTTATTCATTTTGTTTATGTTAATTATTCAAAACCGAAGTTATACCATCGCTCTCTTGTCGATGTAACACATAGGAATTAGCATTTCTTCTAAAACTCTATATCGTGTGTTAAGTACCTAGGAAACAAATATAACTTCAGTTTTCAATAATCACTCAAAACTAGGTGCGTTGATGATATGACAATTTATACTTTCTGAGGTTCAACTGTGAATAAGAAATACAAAGTTGGAAAAGAGAAACACACCTAGTTTTCAATG
>ERZ773061.453-NODE-453-length-16696-cov-6.637221_pt1 | contig 16696 bp, 8 predicted proteins | sample MGYA00580627_ERZ773061 | MGnify/ENA primary metagenome ERZ773061 (study PRJEB29015, sample SAMEA2738119) | human oral metagenome | biome: human oral; feature: human-associated habitat; material: saliva | place: China | collected 2223 ...
CAATAAATATAAACACTGAAATTAAAAATTCAGTAAATCAAGAAACTAAAGAGCATTCAGCTTCAACTCTGTTGGAAAATCTAAAAGCAAAGATTGAAGAACAATTAAAGACAAAACAAAATATTACAATAGTAAATCCAGAAGTAAAAATAGAACAAAACATTAACATATCAGAACCACAAATTAAAGTAGAAAACACATCGACTCCAATAGTTGAAGAAATAAAAATCGAACCAACAGAGGAGCAAATAATTGATATCATTGATACAGAACCTGATGAAACAAATATAATAGAGCAAATATATCAAGCACATTTCAAAGCCGAAAACAAGCCGGACAAAGATGGTATAATTGTAGCAAAATCAGTACCAGTGGAGAAAAAAGAAATTAAATTGGATGAAAAAGAAGTTAAAGTAGAGGAAAAAAAGCCACAAACACCTGAAAAAGTAGTAATGGCAGTACAAACTTTAATAAAAGGACAAGAAAAAACTTTAATTTCTCCAGAATACATTAATGAGACACAAAAACCAGAAATATTTAAAAAAGTTGAAAAAGATATTAAAGAAGAAAAAGTTTCAGTAAATCCAGTAAAGACAATAACAAAAAAAGATTTAGAAGCAATATACGGACAAAGAAAAAATGAACCAGGATTTTATGAAGCAATTGATATACTTAATGAAGCACTAGAAAAAGATAAAAAATAAAACAAAAGAGGGTTAATATGAAATTAGCTTATAGACAAGCATGTAGTGAAGTAATTGAAGTACTAAAACATACAGACTATTCAATAATAAACAATATTCCAATTACATTTATTAAATTTTTGAAAGTAAATTCGGATATGTATTATAAATCAAATATTGATTTTACATCAGAAGATTGGGCAAGCCAAATAAAACCAGAAACAGGGTATTTATTATCAATAATGTATAGGGATTATGCAATAAATATTAGAGAAAGAGCCATATTAATGGGTTTGGAAGAAATAAACAAACAAGACATCATGGACAGAAAAGCTCAATTTGCCCAAAAAGAAGAAGAAAGCAAAGCACAAAAATTTACTTCAAATGAAACATTGTCAAAAAGAGAACCAATGGACCTAGCACTAATAGACAAAGTTCCTTGGTACAAAAAATTATATAAAAGAATATTCAAATTATTCAGAAATAAAGAAGATAGACATGCGTTTTAATCAAAATCCGGGATATTCCCGGATTTTTTAAAACTCAAGTATTGACTTTTTAATAAAAAAAGATTAAAATAAAAAACATAAATGCGGATGTGGCGGAATTGGTATACGCGCTGGTCTTAGGAACCAGTGCCAACGGCGTGGGGGTTCGAGTCCCTTCATCCGCACCAAATAAGTATCCGTTCTAACTTTTTAGAACGGATGATATGAAAATCAATCAGTAATGGTTGATTTTTTTTTATGCCAAGAAAGTCATACAATTTTTAAAGAAAATGAAAGTAATTAAAGAAGATTTGTGATTTGAGAGAAACTGAAAGAAAAGCCTCAGATTTAAGTATATTGATAATAAATAATAAAAATGGTATAAAATTATTGTAAAGGAGACAATTTTATATGAGTATAATAAATTCTTATGATGCAAGTGAGGAGATAGTTAAAGCAGGAATTCTTACTAAGGGACAAAGAAGGTTACCTAAAATAGCAATTGTATGTTTTAAAAAAGAATTAATTGATTATATAAAAGATGAAGAAGATTACATGGAATATAGTGACTTGAATGTACTAGGGGATTCCATTAAGTTGTATAAAACTCAAAGAAATGGTAAAGACATTTTAATATATAGAACATTATTAGGTGGCCCGGCTACCGTAGGTATGATGGAAGAACTACATGCACGTGGCGTCGATAAGTTTATTGTATTTGGTTCGTGTGGAGAGTTAACTTCTGATTTAAAAAATGGAGCTTTCATAATACCAAATGAAGCATATAGAGATGAAGGCACAAGTTATCATTACTTACCAGAATCAGATTTTGTAAAAATAAAGTCATATGAAAAATTGGTAAACATATTTGAAGAAGAAAAGATTGATTATGAAATAACAAAAGTATGGACTACAGATGCTTTGTATAAAGAAACCGTTAACAAAGTTGAAAATAGATTGAAACAAGGATGTAAGGTAGTTGATATGGAGTGTGCATCCATAATGGCATTAGCTGAAAACAGAAAATTAGAAGCATATCAGTTTTTATATAAAGATGATACCTTGGCAAATAATGAATGGAAAATTAAATCATTACAACAAAACAGATTTGAAATATTAGAAGTCTGTTTAAATATTGCTTTAAAAATTGCAGATAAAATATGAGTGTGATTTTAATAAAATATATAAGTGGATAATTAGAAAAAGACTGTCAGAATTATTAACTTTATTGTAAAATGATTTAATTCATTTTGCCCCATACATTCAAATTTTGAGTGTATGGGGTTTTATAAATATTAAAATTAATTAAAAATCTAATAAATAAGATAAAAAGTTTGATTAATTTAATTATAAAACGAGTTATATTTTTCGCAAATATAGGATATTAACCAAGCACAAAAGAGTTCTTCGGAACTATTTTTTTGCAATTATTACTAAAAATAAATCATTGTAAATAAAAATTCATTATGAGATAATATGAGCATAGGAGAACAAAAGATGTTATTAGAGAGTTTTATAGCGATGTATGGAATTTCTTTCATTGCGACAAAGGCAATATATACAAAATTAGACAAGTCAAAAGAAATCCATGAAGAAGCTTTAAATCAAGGTTTATATCACATAACTAGTGATGAAAATTGTGATAAGATACTAAAAAGTGGACATATAAGGCCAAGCAATATAATTTCATCATTAGGCAGAAGGAAAACATTTTTCTTTGCAGGAACACCGAACTTTGATGTGTTATCTCAAAATGTTGATATAAACCAATATGAGTTTAGTGCTATAAAGATTAAGCCAACAGAAGAGCAACTAGAACAATATAAAGTAAGGAAATACAGGGATAATGCAGTAATATATAGAGGACAATGCAATTTAGATGATAAGCAAGTAGAAAAAGTAAATTTAGTTTTAGACATAGATAAAAATGGAAAAGTTTTTTCAAGAGAAAAAGGAAAAGACGAAGATTATCATCCAAGCAAAGAACTTTTAGAAAAAATAAATTTATCAAAAACAGGAAAATTTAAAAACTCAATAATTCAAGTAGGAAAATATTTAGGGTCAGTTGTGACAGGGATGTTTAAAATGGGAAAAGATGCAATGCACAAAGTATTACCAGCCAAAGAAGAACCCAAATTATTAGCAGAAAAAAATCCTGAAATAGAAAAAAGCGAAAAAGAAAAATATTTAGATTCATTAAGAATGCCTGAAGAAGTCATCAGAGCAAGTGAAAGAGCTGGGATAGAATACGCACAAACAAAAGAAGAACAAGAACAAAATCGTTCAAAAGATATAGAGCATTTAGAAAAATAGCAAAAAATATTAAAGTTGACAAAATATGGAGATAAATGTATCATTAATTCAATAAGTGATTTTTTATTTTAAGAGCTTATTGTAACTATTGTCGAAGCTAAATGCTTCTGTTTCAAGGCGATTGCCTAAGGAGAAAAAATGAAAACAGAATTAATATCAACACTTGCAGCAACTTTCGTGAAAATGTATCACTTATGTGAGGGTAATGAAATGATATACGATTTATCGAGCTATCAAAAAGTACAATACTATGCGAATCGTATTGAAAGAATTATTTCAGAAAAAGAGAAGGAAATCGAAATCCTGAGAGATGCAATGAGTATATTGTACTTAAAGGAGTTCGAATATGCTGCAGAAGGAACTTCGGGTTGGATTAAAGAAGAGCAGAAGGAAATTGATGCTTTGGAAGAATTAAGAGGAATTCTGAAAAGGTTCGATTCTCTGGAAATTAAAGAAAACTCTGAAGAGAGTGGACTTAGGTCCGATATTCCGATATAATAATTAATTCAGAAAAAGCGATGCTAATGCATCGCTTTTTTTTTGATAACAATCAACAATAAAAAAGAGCACTCTATTCAGAGTGCTAAATAGAAAAGTTATAAAATTACTGGAATCTCGCTATTAAAATCATTCCAGAACTCCTCAATAAGTCTAGGAAATATATAACTAAACTTCACATTTTTACGAAGTTGTTTCCTATTAGAGATATCATGATATCCTAAAAAATTGGATAAAATGATGAACTCCCAGATATCTAACTTAGGCATTGATTCATTTATCTTGCCATAGCAGGATATATGTAAAACCCTTCTGGTATTGACAGAGATAAACCTATCAATCTCATGTGCATGAGATATAAAAATATCTGAGCACCCTGAAGCACCCATTTTTTCAAATATTTTATATCTCCCGGTAAAGCTCATATCTCCGATATCTTCAGAGGATACTTTCTTTATACATCTACGTATATCTCTATCATATAGTAGTGCATAAAAGAGGTCCTCGTATTTCGGGTCACATCCTTTTATGATGCTGATTTTTATAGTGAGCTCTTCTGTATCTAGGGTAAAGCCAACTATTGAATGCTGTTGTTTAGATGTAGAAGCCCATGGTGCTTCTGCATTAAATTTGAGACATTTCCGGATTATCCCTCTACGAGCCTTTCCATTGCTTGCTTTTTTTATTAAAGTGTCATTTTTATTTTCTTTTCTCATAAATTCCTTTCTGCGTAATCACACTACGCAAGTGACAAATAAACAATAAGTACAATAATATTATAGCAATTATTTACAATTAAATCTATAATATAAGATAAAATATAAAACAATTTATCGGAGGAAATAAATTATGAATTATCAGGAATTAGAAATCAAGATACTAAACATCGATAAAGAACAAATCAAAAAGAAATTATTAGAAATCGGAGCAGAATTTAAAAAAAGTCGAATACAGAAAATATATACATATGACTGTTATAGCCCAATTCTAATGTATAAATTAGCGATTGGTGATTATAAAATAACTAATTCAAAAAATTCTTTACAAAAACTAATAAACATTATTTCTTATATCAAGCCCACATTTACTCAAGAAGAAAAAATATATTTTAAAGAATTACTTGGAGATGAAGAAATAGATAAATATATAGAAACTAATATAAATAACATTGATATTTCAAAACTAGAAAATGAAAATTTACTTAAGATCATTGAAGATACAGGCAATAGATTTTTCAAATGGATTAGATTAAGGCAAGATGGTGAAAAAGTAGAAATAACAATAAAATACATATACAGCAATAAAGCAAATTATCAAATAGATGATGTCAAAGAGATAGAAATTAAAACAGACAATTTTGAAGTAGCAAATAAACTAATTGAAGAAATGGGATATTATAGAAAGAAACTAGCAGAGAAGAAAAGAGACAGTTATTCATATAGAGGTATGGATATAGAAATAGATGAATGGCCACTTTTAGAACCATATATCGAAATAGAAGGACCCAGTGCTGAAGAAATATATGAACTAGCAAAATTGCTAGGGTATTCAAAAGAACAAACAAGAGTAATGAATACAGAAGATGTATATCTTGAAAAAGGCATAGACTTATCAAAATATGAAGAAATGACATTTAATATACAAAAATAAAAAAGCGATGCAAATGCATCGCTTTTGAAATGGAGCCAATAGGCAGAATCAAACTGCCGACCTACGGGTTACGAATCCGTTGCTCTATCGACTGAGCTATATTGGCAAAACTAAAATAATTATATAACAAAAAATAAAAACAATCCACAAATTGTTCTAAAAATGTGGATTGTTTTAAAAAATATAGTCAAATATAAAAATTAATTATTGAAGAAAGCTAAATATCCTCTATAAGCAGTATAAATATCATATTTACTAGTCAATTCATAAGGCGAATGCATTGATAAAACTGGAACGCCACAATCAATAACATCAACACCACGATTAGCTAAAATATAAGCAATAGTACCGCCACCACCAACATCAACTTTACCAAGTTCAGTAATTTGGAACTTAATGTTGTTGTTATTAAATAAAGTTCTAATTTCAGAAACAAACTCAGCATTAGCATCAGAAGCATTGTATTTTCCACCAGAACCAGTATATTTATTTAAGCTAATACCATGTCCCATAAAACCACCATTATCCATATCAGAAACATCAGAATAAAGAGGGTCCACACCTGCATCAACATCAGCAGAAAGCATCTTTGAATTACAGAAAACTTTATCAAGTAAGTTAGGACGATTAATACCCAACTTGTTCAAAAGTTCAGCAACAAAAGTAGCAAAAACATTTGATTCCATACCAGTATTACCCATACTACCAATTTCCTCTTTATCAGAAAACAAGCAAACAGCAGTCCTTTTAGGATTATTAACATTTAGAATAGCTCTTAAAGAAGTATAAACACAAACTTTATCATCCTGTCCATAACCAGCAACCATTGATTCATCAAAGCCTGCACTTCTAGCTTTGAAAGCAGGAACGATTTCAAGTTCACTACTAATAAAATCTTCTTCAGTAATACCATATTTTTTATTTAAAATTCTTAAAATATTTAATTTAACTGCATCTTTTTCTTCTTCACCATTATCTTTAACGGCAGGAATATTTCCAATAGCTAAATCAAGTTTTTCCCCAAGAATAGCTTCAGATAATTTTTTAGAAGCTTGATCTTTAGCAAGATGAGGAAGCAAATCAGTAATAACAAAAACAGGATCAGAATCATCTTCACCAATTTTAACTGTAATTTTCTCACCAGACTTAGTAAATATAACTCCGTGAATGGCAAGAGGAATAGTAGTCCATTGATATTTCTTAATACCACCATAATAATGAGTATTTAAGAAAGCCATATTACCAGCTTGATATAAAGGGTTAGGCTTCAAATCAAGTCTAGGAGAATCAGCATGAGCACCAATAATATTGATACCATTTTCCATAGAATCTTCACCAATAACAGCTAAAAATAAATTTTTACCTCTATTAACAAAATAAATTTTATCACCGACTTTAAGTTCAGTTTTTGAAGAAATGTCAACAAAACCATTTTCTTGAGCGATTTTTAGGGAAGTATCAACAATCTCCCTCTCTGTTTTTGAATGATTCAAAAAATACATATATTCATCAGCAAACTTAAAAATATTGCTTTTATCATCATCAGAAATATTAATCCAACCAGATTTATTTTCATATAATAAATTATCCATAATATCATCCTTTCTTTTGTGCGATTTAATAAAGTTATATCATAAGAAAGTCAAAAAATAAAGATTTGCTTTATTAATTAATTTTTTGTATAATTATGACGATAAAAAGAGAGGAAATTTGCATGAGTAAGAAAAACCAAAATAGAAAGGTTAAAATAGAAAAACTTAACGAAGAAGATGCAAAAGTTTTTGAAAAAGCAGAGAAAATAGTAAAAATGTATAATAAAAAGAGAAACACTGCAATACTGGCAGCAATAACAATACTAGCTGTTTTAGCAGCAATAGTAATCGTATTTTCTACAATATTCGCAATAATGAATTTCAATAACACAAATATTATAAAAGGTGTATCAATTTTAGGCGAAGATGTATCAAACTTATCAAAAACTGAAGCAATAAATAAGATAAATCAAAAAATATCTGAAAGAATTACAACAGATATAGTATTAAAGCATAATGAAGAAACTTATAGCTTCTTACCAGAACAAGTAGAACTAAAATTCAATGTAGAAGAAGCAGTTGAAAAAGCCCATGAATTAGGAAGAAATGGCGATATATTTACAAACAACTTTACTATATTAACAACAGATAGAAATAAACAAGATTTCAATGTAAACGTAACAATAAATCAAGACAAGTTACAAGAATTAATGAACGAAATAAACGAAAAATTCGCAGATGGAATCAAGCAACCAACTTACAGCGTAGACGGAAATACATTAACAATAACAGCTGGAACAACCGGAGCAATTGCAGATGTTAGTAAATTAGCCAATTTAATAGTAGAAAAGGAAAAAGCAAATGAATTTTCTACAGATTCAATTGAAATACCAACAACACAAAAAGAACCAGATGCAATCGACATTGACAAAGTACACAATGAAATCTATAAAAGTCCAGTAGATGCAACATTTACCAAAAATCCATACAAAATAACATCATCTGAAACTGGATTGGATTTTGCAATAAGTGTCGATGAAGCAAAAGAAATGCTAAAAGAAAATAAATCAGAATATACGATAAAATTAAAAACTCTATATCCATCAGTAACAACTGATTCAATAACAGCAGAAGCATTTCCAGATTTAATAGCATCATTCAGTACAAGTTTTGCATCAAGTAATGCCAATAGAGCAACAAATGTAATATTAGCAACAGCCAGATTTAATGGAAAAGTAATAATGCCAGGTGAAAAACTATCATTCAATTCAACAGTTGGTAAAAGAACACCTGCCAGAGGATATAAAGAAGCAGCAGTATATGTAAATGGTGAAACATCAACAGATTATGGCGGAGGAATATGCCAAGTATCAAGTACACTATACAATGCGACATTAAGAGCAAATTTAGGAATTAGTGACAGAAGTAATCACATGTTCACAGTAGGATATGTACCAATTGGAACAGATGCAACAGTATCATGGGGAGCACCGGATTTTGTATTTAAAAACACAAGAAAATATCCAATCAAAATCGTAGCAACATCAGCAGGAAGAGTTGTAAATTTCAAAATTTATGGACTAAGAGAAGATGCTGATTATGATATTGAAATAAAATCAACAAAAACTGGCACAATACCATTTAAAACAACATATACAACAGATCCAACATTACCAAAAGGAACAGAAAAAGTAATACAAAAAGGATCAAATGGCTCAACTTCAATCACTTATAAAATCTATAAGAAAAACGGCGCAACCGTTAAAACAGAAGTGCTATCACGCGACAGTTACAATCCACACAATCAAATAATTGCACGCGGAACAAAGTAAAAAACATTAAAATAAAACTAAAAACCAGGAAAATTATAATAATTTTCCTGGTTTTTAAAATGAATTTTTTCCACGATATATAAGGAATAAAGAAGATAATGAAAATAATATGACAGAAATATGAATTCAAAATAAAATATAAAACTAAACCAAAATAAAAATAAATCCACCATCTTTTACATGTAACAAATAAATAAACAAATTGTAACAAAAAAAGCTAAAACATGTGTCCGATTAAGGAAAATTTAACTTATCAAAAACATTCATATTGTCAAAACAACACAGATATTAGAAGATATATGCAACAAACAAAAACAGATTAAGGAGATATCTATGTTAAAGGGAAGCAATAAACTAAAAAAAGTTATTTTAGCAATATTAAGCATAGTCGCAATTTTAGGAATCGCAACAACAGCAAGCAAAATAGCAAACAATCAAAAAGCTAAAATAATGCCAGCATCAACACATGTAACTGGTCAATATGACCTAGTACAACCAGGTGATGAAAATTTACCAGAGACACCAAATGTGCAATTCGATGCATATTTTTTAAATGACTCTGTCAAAACCAGAGGAGCACTATTAGGGCCGATAAATGGACCTATTTTAACAAGTGTACCCACAAAAGAACTATATATGGAAATAAAAGTACTAAGTGAAGGCTATTTAAAAAATGGAAGAATTGAATTTACAACAACAAATAGTAAATTCGTTGCTAACTTAGTACCAGATAATATAATAAATGGCCAATATATAGGTAATGTAAATTCGATATCATTAAAGAAGATAGATAATGGAACAATAAGAGTAGTTAGAGGAGAAGTACAACCTAATGTAGAAAATAAAGATTATTTATATAGAACAGATAATAAAGTTAAATTAACAGGAATTTATGTCGATAACCAAGGAAGAGAAACTCCTATATCAAAAACTGTAAATTATGCAGTAGAAAATCTTTATGGAGAATTAACGGCTGTAGATGTTAGTGAAAACTACTACCCAAATCCTCAATTCTATTATACAGCTGGTGAAATTCCAAAATTGAAGTTTTCAATAAAATATAATACGTTTTTATATAATCAAATTGATAAAAATACTCAGTTATTTGGAAAACTAAACAGGACTTTTAAAACTAATGAATACAAAATAAAAGATGTACCAAAATTTAATAATTATCAAGCAGAAAGTATAGAAGCTTCATACACTAGTAGATACGGTACGGAAGTTAGAATACCATCTGAATTTGATAAAGAAAATAATACATTTTCAATAATTAATAATGATAGTGATTTAATGGGAGAAAATATAGAAATAAAAATAATTTACCCAAGAGAATCAGGGGCAACCGCAGTTACAGAAACATTAACAATAAATGGAGAATTCCAAGAAACATGGCATAATTCAAATTCTACAGAAACAAAATCTAATTTATTGAAAGATAAAAAATATGCAACACTAAGAGGATTAAGAGTATCAAATGAACCATATAGACATAGTTATATAGCTGTTATCAATGCTCCAAAAGGTGAAAATGTATATTCGAGATACGAAGGTGCGAAAAATTTACCAAAATATCAAGAATATAAAGTTAGGTGGTCACCATATGAAGAAAATTCAACATCAACACTTGTAGAACTGACCGAAGCACAAGGACAAAAGGGGGACAGGATAGATTCAAAGGAAGCAGGAAAAAATGGAGTAGATTTAAGTAATTATGTGGAATATACTGGAATATCGTTTATCTACAATTTAGACGGATTACAGGAAAATTCTTTAATAGAAGTTTATGATGATGATACTGGTGAATTAATAAATACATTTAATAGGGATAATATTATCCAATATAATAATGATAATAAATATGAATATAGTAGAGGAATAAAGAATATAAAGGTTGTTATAAAAAACATTCCGATAGATAAAGCTCGCAATATTAATATCATAAACTATAAACGTATTGATGATGAAAGATTAGCTAAAGATACTGAAATAAATAAAATACCAAATAGTGCAGATATTTGGTCGTCAATGAAGCAAAAAACAGAAAAAAATAGTAATATGTGGGATAATAATCATGCGGCATATATTTATAGAGATGAACCAAAAGTAACATTTAATCTTTTCTCAAATCGTAGTAAAAGCGTAGAACAAGCAGAATATTATGGTGAAGATACTTCTACAACAGAAAATTCAGTGGGATATTCTATGAAGGTTAATTTTTCAAATGTAGGAAAAGAAGTTAGAATACAAGATAAATTTGGCTTTTTAATGGAAGATAATATCGAAGTAGATAAAAATAAACAAGGATTGGATTTTATAAAATATAAAGGAATATATTTTTTTGGGGGCCAGTATTTACATCAATATCAGAAAAATATGATACCAGATAATATATATGTAAAGGTATATAATCAAGCAACTGGTGAACTTATAAAAACATTTAATAAAGAAGAAATGATGGAATATAGTACAAAAGCATATTTTTATGATACTAAATTCAATAGAATAATGATTGATACAAATTATAACATGGATATAATCAATATTTTAGATATTGATCAAAAAGAATTAGTGAAGTATTTTGAAAAAAATGATTATTTAAATAACAAAAAATTCCTAATAAATAATCCACAATATTCTAGAATTGTTGAAAGTGGATTAGAATATAAAGATTTCAAGCAAGCCACAGTAAGCAGTAAAATGTATAATGTAAAAGTAGGAGCAACGGCTGAGGTGTCAGCACCAATAAGCACATATAATACAAGAAACATAGTTACGCAAAAAATAAATTTATCATCTCATTTAAATGATGAAGCTACGATAAATAGAATAGATAAAGGCTGGAAAAAAGGTATCATTTTAATAGAATATCCAAAAGATATAAAAGAAGTCGAGGTTTACTCAGCTGGCTCAAGTAATCAAAATGCAATAACAATATTAGGACATGAAAAATTTGAAAAAAATGGTATTAAATATTTAAAAATATTTATCGATGCTACAAGAGTGCATGAAGGAGGAACAATAAATCTTTTAACGAATTTAGTAGCAGACCCTTTTTCAACAGAAAACAATGTTAGAGCTAAAGTATATTATTATAATAATATTCATTTTGAATATGAAAACAGCACAAGTGATATTGAAGATATTAATCTAAATGGAGATACAAGTGAAAAAATAGGTATTACCGAAATGCCAATTAAAATAATTGGACCAGATACACTAATTGTTAGACAACAATTAACAGATTTTAATACAAAAGGAGATGTAGTAAATTCACCACTAGTAGGAACAATAGAAAGTAATGGTACTGGAAAGGCTAGAGTTAATATTATTTTAGCTAACAGATGGGCACCATCAGTTTCAAATATAAAAGTTTTTGGAAGAATACCATATAAGGGAAATAAAACACCAGTTACTAACCAAGATTTAAATTCTACATTTACTGCCGGTTTAACTGGACCAATAATTTTACCAGACGAATTTAAAAATAAAGCAAGAGTATATTATTCTGAAGAAGATAAAGAAAGTACAATAGATATAAATGATACATCATATAATTGGAAAGAATACACAGAAGGTAATCCTAACAATATAAATTGGAATAATGTAAAGCATTTTTATATTGATTTAGTTGATATTAAATTTGAGGCTAAAGATACAAAAATTATAAAATATGATGTAAATATTCCTATAAATGCACCAGTGAACGTACAATCGTATGCTACAGTAGCAGCTACTTTTAATTTAAATACATTGAAAGATGGAGATATAGTATCAAAATCAGAAGCAGATAAAGTTGGGGTACAACTAGTAAAGAAATATGATTTAACTATAAATTCATTAATAAAAGGAAATAAAAATCCAATAGAAAATACAATATATAAAATTGAAAACAAGAAAACTGGAAGTCAAAAAACGTCAATAACAATAATGACATCAAATGAAGGTATTGGAAAAACTCAAAATTTAACGGTAAATGAAGAATATAGATTAACAGAAGAAAGTATAAATTCAGACTATACAACAGAGAAAACAGCAGTGGATTTTAAAGTAATTAATCAATCAGATGGAACTTTAGCGTTAGAAATTCAAAAGTCTGGAAATATTGTTGATACTAAAATTATACAGCCTACTGAAACATCAGCTGGTAATGCAGTAATAAATATGGAATATTTGCAGAAATATTCATTAACATTAAATAAGCTGGATAAAGAAACAAATGAACCAATAAAAGATGTTAAATATATACTAAAAGAAACAAATAAAGCTAACTCTAGAGAAATTGAAGGTAGAACTAATGAACAAGGAGAAGTGGTATTTGCCAATTTAAATCCAGGTGTCAATTATACATTAAAAGAGGAAACTCCATTTCAATATTACACAACTCCAGATATAACTTATGAAGTAAGAGAAAACAATGGTATTTATTCAATAGAAACAACTTCAGGAACAGTGGATTCAAAGAGCATTGTTCAAAAAAATCAAGGTCAAAATGATGCAAGAATTACTTTGGTTAGTGAGAAAATAAAAACATATTCAATAAAAATAAATAAGTATAAAAAAGGTGAAGAACAAAAATTATCTAAAGCTTATTTTTATATAACTGGAGATGGAATTAAATATTCAAAAATTATAGAGACAAATAATGAAGGTGTTGCAACATTAGATGGTTTATATCAATATATTGAAGGAAAAGAATATTCTTCTGAATATACAATTAAAGAATTATCTCCGCCAGAAGGCTATAAGAAATCAGAAGGAACATTAAAATTTAAAGTAAAAAGAAATGATTTAGGACAACTAGAATTAATTGTATTAGAAGATACTTTAACTAGAAAGAAGACTACAGCGACTGAACAAAGTAATGGAATTTCAATAGAAAATAATATTGTGAATATTGATATTGAAAACGAGATATTATCTAAAGTTGAAAAGAAAGCATTGTTTAAATTAGTAAAAAAAGATGGCAAAACTAACGAAAATTTATCTAATACAAAATTTGCAATTTATAGAGTTGAAAATGATGGAAGTGATACAATTGCATTAGACATATCAGGAAATAAAATTGGAGAATTAGAAAGACATCAAAATATACCGAATGGAGAAGGCTATGTTGTAAAAACTAACGAACAAGGTGAAATTTTGTTAGAATTGCCTAAAGGAAAATATAAATTTATTGAAATTGAAGCACCAGATTATAAATATGATTTACCTAGTTCAGAAGCTGAGAGAACACATTATTTTACAGTTAAAGGCAATAAGAAAACTTATAAATTAGTTGAAAACGAAAATATTAAAAAGGTTCTAAAAGAAAGTTATGGGCCAGGAGAAGGAGAGATTGATTCAACATATGTAAATGGTAAAACAATACATTATAAGCTAGATAAAGAAGGTGAAAAATATCATTTAAGATTCTTTGATAATAAATTTAATGTAACAAAAGACATTGAATTAAATTATGTTGGAAATGATTTTTTAGTATATTCTATAGGAAATAATGGGATTATATATATTATCTCGGGACAAAAAATTATAAAATTCAGTGATGATGGAACTTGTATAGGTGAATATTTGCTAAACCATAATGGAATGGAAAATAGAACTTATGGGTTATTAAGAAAATCAACATTGTTTGGAAATAGAATTTTTGACAATAATAAAGTTATAGTAAATAGATGGTCATTTAGTGGAATTTATAATATTGACACAGGTGAAATATTAAGGACTCCAGTTGGAAATAACAAATGGAGAATGGAATTTCAAATAGAAAAACCTAGTTATAAAGATGGATTTATTAGATTAGATATACATAGAAAATTATCAGAAAATAGTATGGGGGTAATAAATATATATGATAATAATATGAATTTAATAAAAGAATTCCCTGTTAAGTTAGGACAATATGAAAGTAATATAGGGCCTAATAGAAGAAATAATTTTGAAGAATTTCATGAAGATGCCGAAGGAAATATCTATATAAATAGTTATATAGATAATAGCATGGAAGATCAGATAGAAGTGTTTAATAGAGAAGGTAATTTACAAAAAACAATTCAAAAACCACTTGAATATTTTAAAGTATTACCAGATGGAAAAATATATTTTTACGGATTTGATGGAACAAAAAATAAAGTTATTTTAACTGATAACAATGGAAATAAATTAGCTGAAAAAGAACTAGAAGGTAATAATGTAAAACTTGATACATTAAAAATTAACGCCGATGGTTCAATAGAATATTCAGATAATAATCAGAATTTAATAACCCATAAAATAGACCTTATCGAAGAAGCCTCTACAGAAGAACAACAATCAGAATTAGTAGTAACAAACAATTGGAAAAAATTCAAAATAACAACATCAGCAGGAGAACATGGAAGTATTTCAGGAGCAGGCGAAACACCATATGAAGAAGTAGAAATCTATTCAAATGCAACAAAAGAAATAACAATAACACCTGAAGAAGGTTATAGAATTAAAAAAGTAACTATTAATGGAGCAACAGTTCCAATCACTTTAAACAGTGATAACAAAACAATGACAATAACAAAATTTGAAAATATGACAGAAAATAAAGACATCAAAGCAGAATTTTCAAATCAAGGTGTAACAATAAGAACAAACCATTATATAAAAGACACAACAACACCAGTATCACAAAGTGAAGTTCAAACTGTAGACATGGGAGAAAACTATACAACAGCTCCTAAAACACTAGCAAAATATGAGCTAGAAAAAAATGAAAGAGGCGAATATGTAATACCAACTAACGCTTCAGGAACAGTACCAGTAGTAACTAATCCAGCAGATAAAAGAGATATTGAAGTAACATATTATTACACAAAGAAAAAAGCAAAAGTAATAACAAAATATCTTTTAGACAAAGGTGATGGAAATACAGAAGAAATCAAAACACAAAATGAACAAACACTAGAAATAGATACACAATACACAACATCTTCAGAAGTAGGAAATCCAAAGTATGAATTAATAAGAGTTGATGGAAATTCAACAGGAACAATTGAAAATACAGATGATATAACTGTTACATATATTTACAGAGTAAAAAGAGCAAAAGTAATTGTAAAATATTTAGATGTAACAGAATCAGAAACAGGAACACCACTACCAAGTAATGACGGAGCAACAGTAGAAGATGTTGAGATAAATGGACAAGTTGATGATGCATATAGAACAACAGAAGCAAACAATGTTCAAGCAAATTACAGTTTAGTTGAAACACCAAGAAATGTATCAGGAACAATGACAATAGCACCAACAACTGTAGTTTATAAATATAGAAAAGTAGCGCCAACAATCAATAATATAAATGTAACAAAAGTTGGACCAAATAAAATAGCTTCAAAAACACAATTAAACACATACAACATAACATTCAATGTAAATTTATCAAATTACATTGGATCAGGAAGTGTAAAATTAACAGATAAGTTACCATATGGAATACACCATGAAGCAAGTGATGAATTAGCATCAGGATTAGCATTAGATGGTGGTGTTTATAATGATGCAACTAAAGAAATAGTATGGAATATTCCAATTTCTGATATAAGTTCATATAAACAATCTGTTGAAAGAAATGAAAATAACACAACAATTACTCAAGATGGAACAAGTGTTAATGTAACAATAAACAAAACAATATCAATTAGATATAAAGATTTACCAAATTACAATCA
>ERZ773061.458-NODE-458-length-16639-cov-15.889170_pt1 | contig 16639 bp, 11 predicted proteins | sample MGYA00580627_ERZ773061 | MGnify/ENA primary metagenome ERZ773061 (study PRJEB29015, sample SAMEA2738119) | human oral metagenome | biome: human oral; feature: human-associated habitat; material: saliva | place: China | collected 2223 ...
GTTAATACGCCTTCTTCGTCAAGGTTTGCAACGATGTTGATCTTGTATACTGTATCGTTTAAAGAGTAACCTGCTGGAGCAGAAATTTCCTTTAAGTAGTAAGTGCCAGCATCTAAACCATGGAAGCTCATAAAGCCCTTATCAGTAGAAGTTGTTTCTGCAACCTTTGTCTGAGCATCTTCGTCACTGTAGAGTCCGAACTTAGCACCTTCTAAAGCCTTTGTTGAATGCTTTGTAAATGTATGTGCTTCATCTTCCTTTTCTTCCCAAGTTGTAGATTCTGTACGTTCTGTAACCTTGTTTAATTCGTGTGTCTGATGTTTGCCTTGCTTGCCATCAATTGTGCTACCTGATTCTTCCCATGTTCCATCAATGTTGCCGTCAATAGAGAATGTGTAATGATATGTCTTATCCTTTACAATCTTAACGGACTGTTCATTTGTTGGATCGTTAGAATACTTCAATGTAGCAACGTTCTTGTTGTCTGCAAAGTTCTGGTTTGTTTCAGTAGAAGTAAGTTTTGTCTTATAAACAATCTTAACTGCTTCGTTGCCATGAGCCATTAAATATTCGCTCTTAAACTTAACTGTAAAGTCCTTGCTGCCTACACCGTTTACTAACTCATAGTCTGTGTTTGCTACTAAGTCGTCGCCAGCAGCATTTTGAACCTTGATCTCTGAAATGTTTTCAAATACGTCCTGTAACTTATCTGAGATTTCGAAACGTGGATTCTTATAAACTGATCCATTTTCACCAACTTGATAGGATGGTAATTGTGTATCAATTTGGAAAGTGATTTCATCAGCAACCGTTGAGCCAACGCCGTCAGCAGATACCAAGTCGCCCTTCTTCTTTTGACCATCTACGATGATGTTCTTTTCCATAGTTGGTGTGCTTCTCTTTAAGAATGCTACCTTACCATTTGCAAATGCATTGTTTAAATCAACTGTACCACCATCTGCAGCGTTTACGCTTGCATTAGGAATATTTACAGATACGATTGCAGGGTTATAAACTGTTGCATTTGACTTGGAAACTAATACAACGTATTCTCCTGCTGGTGCTTCGGCAGAGAAGTTTGCACCATTGCGAGTTAATGTAATTGGTTCAAATTCTGTTTGGTGTCCTAAAATGTAGGATACAGCTGCCTGAACTTCTTCAGATGTAGGCTTAGCAAGATCTGCAATAGTAATTCCATCTACAGCCTTGTAACCAAGCAAGCCGTGTTCATTGAATTCTGGCTTAACAATACGATAAGCCTTTACTTCAGCGGCAGTGTCTGCTTCATCAACATTCTTGACTGTAATAGTCGCAGCTGTTGTGGCGGTTGGCGGAGTAACTCCTTCTGCGGAAACAGGCAATAATGCAGATGCTACGCCTGTGGCTACAACTCCGAATGCAGCCGTTTTAAAAATTTTCTTCTTCATTTTTCCCTTTCTATACTTCTTAACAAATAAAAGAAGTGAACGATACTGTTCACTAATTATTATGCTATTAAATTTTTGTTTTATCTATAAAAATTTTACATTTCCTTGGAAATTTCGTCAAAAACGCCCATGAAACTATAAAAATTGTATAAGAAGTCATCTTTTTTGTCGCCAATTGAATTATGTAATAGGTCCAATGGGCTATCATATACGCCAGAATAAGCATAAAAGATGTAAGCAGTGTCTAGCTTCTTAATTCTTCCAGAACCTTTTGCAAAATCTGAATATAATTCCTTAATTGAAGATGCCGCTAGGTTTGTTGCGATGTAATAGTTTAAAACTGCCGATAACTTCTCTCGACCTAACTCATCTTTGAAATAACCATTTGGAAATGACTTCATCTCTCCATTCAGAATTTTCTTATAAATATCTACAGCCTGGTCTTTTAAATTATAAGAAACTTCAGATGGAAACACCTTTTTCATAAGCATTCTATAATCACCAGACTGTATCACGGTGATCGGCGTATCGATATGTTTAAAGAGTGTTCTAATTTTTAGTTGATCGGCAATTTCTCCTGTAATATTTTCAGCAGCATATTGTGGATCCCATCGTAAAATATCTTTTATTGCGTATCTGATGATTTCTGTAGAAGCTTTTTCTAACAAACGTTCTTTTGCAATTTTTTTATCTTCTTTTTTTATTGGTTTATCGGCTATTGCTTCAATGTTTAATCGCAATATTTTCTTTTTACCAAGCAAATAATCTTCATAAACTTCCAATGCGTAATTTCTCATTCTATTTTCTCCTTTAAATATATTATGTGATATTCCATATTTTTTTCGTTTCTTTCTTATAACATAATTACATTGTATTTATTTGATGATATGGAAAAATCGAATAAATTAGACATTTAATATATCGCCCCAAAGAGAGGGCAAAGGAGGAAAATAAAATGTCAAGATTAGGGAATCAAGTTTTAGTAGCGGGTAACATCACAAAAGATATTAAAGATTTCGGACCAACACAAGAAGGCGGAAAGGGACACATTGCTTTCTCAATCGCTGTAAATCCGAAAAATGATCAAGGGAACCCATCGTTTTTTGATGTTGCCGTTTATGACGGGCGTTTGATTAGCGATATCAAGAGAAACGTAACAAAAGGTAGCTATATTGTTGTTTCTGGGTATTTGAATACCCGCAAAACAGATAGCGGAACAGGTGCTATAATTGTTGCAGATTCAGTTGTTATCAGTCCATTCATGGGCGGTATGGCAACAGCCTTCTTTTCTGGAAGAATTGTAAAGCCTATTGAGCTTGTAACAGCCACTTCTGGAAAGCAATTTAAGGCAACTTCAATTGCCGTAAGTACAAAATACAGTGACGGTACAGAACACACTGACTTTGTCAATATTGCACTAAGCGATAAGCTATTACAAAGTGACACATCTGGATTTGAAGCTGGTGATATTGTTAGCATGAACGGATTCTTGCATTCTTCTTCAGAGAAAAAGGATGGAAAGTTTTACACTAATGTAGGACTTCATATTTTCGAATTGCCTAAACTAATTATGAAGGCAAAGAAGAATCAACCTGCTCAGCAGACAGCGGCACAGGCACAGTCAATGTATCAGCAGCCAATGGCACAACAGGTTCAGCAGTACGCTCCAGTACCGCAACAACCAGTGTACCAGCAGCCAGTTGCTCAACAACAGCCAGCTTATCAACAGCCAGTTCAGGCTCAGCCAGCTATTCAGCAACAACAGGTATATCAGGCTCAAATGCAACAGCAACAGCCGATGTATCAGCAACCAACTGTTCAGCAGCAGCCAGTACAACAGGCTCAACCAGTGTACCAACAGCCAGTATATCAGGCTCCAGTACAACAGACACAGCCAATGTACCAGCAGCCAGTTGCTCAACAACAGCCAGCTTATCAACAGCCAACTGTTCAACAGCAACCAGCAGCTCAAACAGGTATGGAAATGAGTAATGAGCAATACAATGCTCTTACAGGTGGAACAGGTTTTAGTTACGACATCACAAGTGACGACCTACCATTCTAAAAAAATAGCCATGGGATAATCCTATGGCTTTTTTATTTGCCGAACATAGCATAATAAAAATGACATATTTGATGACATAGAGAATACAAAAGGAGAAAATGAGAATGTTATATAAATTTAAGAAGAAAGAAGGAGTGAATTCTATTACAGAAGCTCACTTAAAAAATCTTGGACTAAATTCAGTGCAAGATATCAACAATTGGTTTAAGCGTTCAATCGCAGATCAATACAAAATGAAGGATTTACCGATCATAGTCAACAAGATCAAAGAATATAAAGATAAAGTCATTTTTATATTTGGAGATTACGATGTAGATGGCACAAGTGCTATCTCTATTTTGATCTGGGCAATGAGATGGACTGGTTTTAAAAACGTTCGATACAGAATTCCAAAAAGATGTGAGGGATTTGGATTAAACAAGGTAATGGTTGACGAAGTTAATACGTTTGTTATGGAGAACAATTTATCCGTAAACGATGTTTTAATTTTAACTGTAGATAATGGTATTGCAGCGTTGGAGCCAATCTCTTACGCTAAATCATTTGGATATACAGTTATCGTTACAGACCATCACCAGCCAGTAATTGAAAATGAGAAGACTGTTCTTCCGTGTGCTGATTACATCTTAGATGCTGCTGCGATCGAAGGTTCAGCTGATTTTGATGGATATTGTGGGGCAGGAAATGCCTACAAGATTGCACGTGTTCTTCTGGGCAATGACAATAGAATTGAGTTATTAAAACCAATCGCTATGCTTGCCACATTCTGCGATCAGATGGTATTAACAGAAGAAAATTATGTTATCGCTTATCAAGGTTTGAAGGTATTAAACAATAATATTGAAAATGCTTTGCCAGGATTAAAGGCAATGGCTTATGAATTTGGAATTTCTCATTGGACTGGAGTTACAGCAGGATTCACTTGCGGACCAGCGATTAACGCTTTAGAACGCATGTATGATGGTTATGCAAAATACGCTGTAGAACTATTAACATCTTCAGATTACTCTGAATGTTTAGAACTTATGAAGATTTTAAAACAGTGCAATGATGAAAGAAAGTTGGCAACAGCTAACGCTTACGAAAACGGTATTTTACCTCAACTAAAAGCTTTAGAAAGTGCTAACGAGATCAAGAATCCAGTGATTGTTTATGTGCCAGATATTAAGCCAGGTATTATTGGAATTTTAGCAGCAAAAATATTAGAGAAATACAACTTGCCATGTGCTGTATTTACAAATGGTCAAGATGGAATTCTCAAGGGTTCGTTCCGTGCCCCAGAAGGATACGATATAAAAGAACATCTTGATAGATGTGCTGATTCATTCTTGGGACATGGTGGTCATGCTGGAGCAGCTGGTGCTTCGGTTACAAAAGATGGATTTGAAGCCATGGTGAAAAATATGCAACAAAATGCGACACCATTCGATCCTAAAGCAACGGATACCCTAGAGTATGACGTTGAAATAAGGAACGAGGATCTACTAGCAGCTATTACAGAAAATGAAAAGTTCCAACCACTAGGAAATGGAAACCCAGATCTTATCTTTAAGGTTACTGGATTCCAAATCGTTCAAAATTATGGTTCTTATAAGAAGGAAATTGGGGGTGGTGGCATCAAATTTGTGTCATCTACTTCTACAGCCGTTGGTTTCGGGCTGGCACATTTAGCTAGTTCAATTAACGGTCCAGCAACGTTAACGTTGTATGGTAACATTTCAAACAACTTCTTTAAGAAGAACGATGGCACGATGTCTGTTACGCAACAGATCCAATTCGTTGATTTTGAGATTGAAAATTTGAATCAAAGTGAATTTACAAAAAGATTAGCAAATATGTCGAAGTAATAAAAAGAGAGAGCGATTATTGCTCTCTTTTTTTTATTTACGAGTTTTTCCATACTCTTAACAACTCCCCAGCTGTAAAATCTGGTTTTAATTCAAAGTTATCAAGCATTTCTTTTACCTGCTTGGCATCAAATTTATCATCTGGTCCCCACGTGCCTTTTGCAATCTCAAAAGCCGTATCATTCATGGCTCTAACAAACCCCTTATGTTCCTTCATCCATTGTTTGATGTGTTTTTTCTTATTGGCTTTTTCTTGATCTTTGCTTTTATCTCTTGTTTTGTATGCATAAGCTGCGTAAGCTTTTTGTGCCGTTCGATAACCGTATCCTTGTGCGTCGTCCAAGACCTCTCCTGTTTCATTTGATACGATACAGTAACGTATTTCAGAAGTATCATAGGCTGGTTCACTATTCCATGGTTCATTCTTATCTTCAATGGCGTCGTGATGAGTAGTAACTTTATACGGAATTGCTTTGTATTTCTTGTCCATAATAGTCCTTTCTTTATATATATTATATACCATTATTATGTTTTGTTGCAAATTAAAAAATGTGTATCAAAAAACCATATAAAAATCATGATATAACAGTAAAAAATAGCATAATATAAATGATAAAAAGGAGATTTTTATGATTTTGAAAAAGATTTTATTGATAGGATTAAGCCTTTCACTATTGACAGGATGTTCAGCTGAAGATTCTCAAGATAGTAGTAATGAGGCAACTATAGAAACAAATATAAACAAATTAAAAAATAACGCTTATTACGTTCAAAGAGACGACACTTATTATGAAACATTTTTAAGTAACGCAACCTTTTCACAATACAGTATTTCAAAAAGTGGAGATTCTTCACGAGTGGCTTGGATCAAGGAATCCGAAGAATCTAAAATTCCAATGATGTATCCAGGAGATAAGATTGTATATAGACAAGACGATGGAGTCGTAGAAGGAGACGTCTTAATCGAACGTTTTTACGATCTAGGATATACAATTGGTGTATGTGGATTAAAACCAAATAACACTGGAAGATATGTATTTGATACAGATGTGAAAAATCTAAACATCAACCCTGCATCGGATGCTAGTCAGCTTACTAACGCTGGAGATTATCAGGCTGTTATTGAATCAATTGGCAACGCTAAATTACGTTCTGGCAATATCTCTGAAGCAGGAACGATTATCGGACTAGAAAAAGATAAAACATACTCTACTGATGTTTATATTGGAACAATTCTAAAGAATTACAAGATTAAAGCAGATGTAAGAGCCCTTATGTCTGAAGAGGCGTATAACATTAAAGACTTTGATTATATGCAAAGCAAAATTATCTCAATCACATTGCCTTCATGGCTTAACAGTGGATATTATCTTGTAAATGGCTATGGCTTGTTTAGATATTCGTCAACAGGTAAAGAATGGGATGAGAATACAGATGTTAACGTTCCTAATGTACCGATCGCCCAATCAGACGATCATCAAACAGACACAAAACAAACATTGGAAAGCGATGATATTAAAGAAGAGAAACTTACCGTTGAAGAAGATGGAAAATACATCATTACAGTTAGCTATGATACAAAAGAGGTGAAGCGTGGAACTTATAAGGTGGCAAATCCTAAAGCACGTATTGTAGGAGCAGATGGAGCTACTTTCTTATCTCAAAATGAAGAAGGCAAGTTGGAACTATCCATTGAGTTATCAAAGGGCGATTATAGTTTACAAATTATCGGTCTTTCTGGAAGAACGTATAGTTTCAATATGGAGAAATCTAAATGACAAATCAACAACAAGTTACCGTATGCATTGCAAAAAACGATGCCCAATTAAATAGCTTAGAAGATACATATTCCTTGCGTGATAGAGATGAATTTATTATTTATTCAAAAGGAGAGTCATTTTCTAAGATCGTAAACTCAATATTCCCAGATAGAATGGGAGTATGGGCTAACGATGTCTACCTATACATTTCGAAACACGACTTAACAATCGGTATATCTGAATTACAAAAAAAGATTAACGACTTCTTAAATTTAAAGAAGAAAACACATAGATTAGATTCTTTATCAATTTCCGTAAAAGTCAAAAATGAATATCTTGAAGCCTATGTGTTAGTAAGATTTTATGGAGAAAAAATCAAGTTTAGAGATTTATATAACTTTATTGGAATCAAGGATGAGGTCAAAGAAGAAGAGAAAAACAAATTGATCATCCCAGAAAATCTGAGAAGATTTTATTCCGAAGAAGAAAAAGAATTACACGCAAATATGGTCGCTATGCAAGATGAAAAGCTTAAAAACTCTTCAACGAAAAAACCATTCCTAAACCAATTGGAAAACTATGTTCCAAGAGAGCTTGAAGAGATTGATAGCAGACAAGAGCTGGTTTATAACTTAAAAGCAAAAGACATGGAGATCAAAACGATTTGCGATTATGACACATTTATAACAATCTTTCAAGAAGCAATGAAGTACATTACAGAAGCTGAAAAAACTTCGTATTATGGAGTTTTAAAAGGGCAAAAGGACAAACGTTCTTTTATAGAATTGTTAGAAGCTTATATCCAAAGAACATTCGTAGATACGGCAAGACTATTAAAAGAAGATGTTCCTGCACTTATGCAAAAATTGCATCGTGCCTTATTCGAGTTATATATCGTGCAAGATCTTATTGATGATCCAGAAATAAACGATATAAAAATCACGGATCCATTCTCGATCAGAGTAAGAATTAAAAACAAAGCTTATCTATCGAACGTTACATTTATTGACCAAGATGATTACATGAGATTTATCTATGGTGTTGCGACTTTAAACGGAATAGATTTAAGTGTTCCAACCCAAACATTTACAGATGAACAAGATGAACAATACCTATTGAGATTTTCTATCACAGCACCATATATTACATGCTCTGGATATCCTATTATTCATATCCGAAAGCTACCTAGAAAGAAGTTAATGGCTGACGATTTAATTAAAGCTGGAATGATGGATGAAAAGATACGCAACTACTTATTAGATTGCGGTAAGCATAGCAAGGGTGTTGTATTCGCTGGTCCTCCTGGATCTGGTAAGACAACCTTATTGAACTGGTTTTTAGAAGAAGCATACGAATCTTCAGCCGAGATATTATGTATCCAAGAAAACGATGAATTATTTGCTTATCGAAAAGGTGTAATGTTTGAACATGTTGTTTCTAACCCCCAAGGTAGTCAAAGAGCTTGCACGCTTGAGCAGCTTGGACAGATGGCTCTAGTGGCTGGTGCCAACGTGTTTATCATAGGTGAAGTAAAAGGACCAGAGGTTGTTTCTGCTATCACGTTATCAAACTCTGGCTGTCGTACAGCATTATCCATACACTCCCAATCAGCAAGAGATGCAATTGATAAACTTGTTGATCTAACTCTAAGAGGAATGCAAAACGTGAACTATGAACAGGCTAAACGTTCAACGAAGTCATTTGATACAATCGTGTATTTACAAGACTTTAAAGTTCAAGAAATTGTAAAGGTAGAAAGATACAACGAAGAAAAAAGAGATATGGATTACATCCAAATATACAAAAGAGAATCTAGCATTTAGCTAGATTTTTTATTGGAAAGACGCATAATAATTGTATGTTACTATATTAAAAATCATACTGTTATGATATAATATATTTGTATAGAAAGGTGATACAATGCATTATGTAATGAGTGATATTCATGGCAAGTATGACTACTTTATGGATATCTTAAAAAAGATAAATTTTTCTGATGATGACATTTTATATATAAACGGAGATGTAATTGATAGGGGAGAACAACCAATAAAATTGCTCAAATATATCCTCTCTCAAAAAAATATGATCCTGTTAATAGGCAACCACGAACACATGATGTTGCAGGCTCTTTTATCAAAAGATGAAGATGCTATGTACCAATGGAGTTGCAATGGTAACGAAAATACATTAAAACAGTTCGAACAGTTGACACTTGTAGAACAGTATTCATTGTTATATGACCTATCTCAATGCCCACTCGTAATACCTAACCTAGTAGTTAATAACAGACAGTATTACATAGCTCATGCTACACATTTAAAATACTATATTGAAGATGAACTACTCTATAAAGATGCCAGCACGTCTGATCGTGAGAGGGTTTTGTGGAGTAGAGAATACGCAAGATTGAATCCTGTTGAATTATACCAAAAGTTTTCATCCCTATATAACTCGTATAAAAATACGACACTAATCATAGGACATACACCAGTCTTTAAATGTTCGTATGGACAGAAGCGTAGTGGATCACTACCAAAGATTTCAAGATCATCTAAAGGACACTTAATCAATATGGATTGTGGTTGTGCTAGAAGTATGCCACTTGGTTGTTTATGTCTTGAAACGCAAGAAGAGTTCTATGCGGATCTGCCAAGTGATCTACGTTTAGGGTAAGATATCAAAATTAAGATGTGACATTATATATATGTATTGTCACATCTTTTTTTATGTGCTATACTTCGTTTTGGAAGAAAGAGGTATAAAACATGATGAAAGTTTCTATTCATAATGGACAAAAATGGGAAGGTAATCCAAACCACAATTGTCGTAATTATGACTTAAATGAATCTCCACACGTTATTCAAGAGCGTGTATCAGACAATGTTTATGATTGCATTTACCCAGAAATGGCAGATGATTTTGAAGCAGCTGAAAAACGTTTTTATGAAGAACACTTTGCAAAAGCTTTAGAGATTCGAAACGAAAAAGCAAGAAAAAGCAGAAAAAAAGATAGGATTATGACTATGGATCAATTCAGAAAGTCCTCTAGGTATAAACCTACAGAGAGCATTATTCAGATCGGTAATCTATATGACTATCCTGATCCAGAACTATTAGCAACAGCCTATAAAGAATTAGAATCTTATGAAAAAGATATTACAAAGGGAAGAATGGTAGTCCTAAATTCCTCATTACATCTTGATGAATCAACCCCACACATCCACCAGCGGAAAGTCTTTGTATACAAAGAACGTAATCCTGATGGAACAACACGACTAGAAATTGGTAAAGAAAAAGCATTGGAACAAGCTGGTATTCCACTCCCATTTTCAGACGAGCCAGAGTCAAGATTCAACAACCGACTAATCACTTATACTGCTATGATACGTGATAAATTCTGCGAGATCTGCAAGAGTCTTGGACTAGAAATTGACAAGGTGCCAATGAAGAGAGAACACCTTAGCAAGATGGATTTTATCAATAAGGCAATTCAGGAAGAGCGTGAACGTGCTAGAAGAATGAAGAAAGAACATAGCGATAAAGAAAAGCAAAACAATCAAATTGCATCAAAATTTTCGGAAAGATAACCCAAATTATCTTTCTTTTTTGTTTGCTTTTAAGAACATAAAAACAATTCTTTATAGAATACAAAAACATTGTTTGAAAAGAAAGTAAAATATATTCTACAAAGCATAGAAAACACATGCTATAAGGGAAGTGTTTTGCGACATTTACATATTGAGTATATGTATTGTCGCACCTTAGCATAAAATAAATCAAATAAATTAACGTAAAATAAGGTCATTTTGAAGAGCCACTCAACGCCGAGCATGTAGGCGAGAAGAAAAAGAACTCTATCATACGAAATTCCTTTCTGTTTCCGTATTCTTCTCTTTTCAAACGGAAGAAAAAGCTCGAAAGAAAAGGCAAGAAAACATTGTGGCTTCCTATCCACGTTCAAATAACTTACCATAACCAAACGAAAGAAAATACAGAAGAAAACTCCTATAACTCCCCATAACCCACATCCATTCCGCATAACTCATCTTTTTCCCTTATTCTTTTCTCCTTTGTCCTAATCACACCTGCTTATCTTCAAGCTATTCTCTTTTTTCTTTTCTATTTCTTTCCAAACAAAGGAAGAGCAAAAGAAAGAACGCAAGAAAACACAAAGGCTTCCTGTTCGCATAGCACCTATCCCTACGTAGCATCCTTCTTTTTTCCTTTTTTTAGGCTATTTCTAGTCGATTTAGCATAATAAAGACTCTTTCCTACCTTTTTTCTTAATATCTCCGTTATTATTCATATATTCGTCTGAATCACCTAATAGTTTTCCTTGCCCTTCTCTTTTCAAACATAGGAAAATAATAAGAAAATGCATGGGAAAACACAACGGCTTCCTGAATAATAGGATAAAACAGGGATAATAGGCACTTTTCACGCTATAAATCGCTAAGATTGATAAAGACAGGCGTTCTGGTAACTCACTTTTTTCTTTTTTCTATTCTCTCTTTTGCTAAAATAGGGATATTTCTGGGGAAAATATTGAGAAAATAACCAAAAATAAGAGATTTATCGAGACCTTTCGACAAAATCTTCCTTTTTTCCGTCTAAAAACAAGAAAAATAATAGAAGCTTCAAGCTGATTTCCCTGTAATTTCCTTTCTTCCGTTCCATTTCCCATTCTGCACAAACTAAAAAGCGGACAATAGCACCTTTCTAGCTGAAAATAGATATAAGATCAAATAACAATAAAAAAAAAGAAAAAGCGAGCCACGAACGTACCCGAAAGGGTGGCGAAGGTAGGGCGACCAGGAGAATTGTATTGAGCCAGAGAGTGGCGAGCAGGGCACGTTTAGAAAAATTGGTCTGCTATAGTGACCCAAGAATTAACTTAACAGAAATAAAAATTGGTCCAGTAGAATAGACCAAAAATAGATATTGGTATAATAGAGTGACCCAAGGCAAAAGAAAACACAGAAGAAGTATGGTATGCTCTAGCGACCCAAGAAATAAAACATGTTAATAATAAAATACTGTTACTAGAGCAGCCCAAGTTATTAACATCTGGAATAATAAAGTTGGTCTAGTATAGGAGACCAAGAAAAGAAATGGATCAAAAAAAATGATATGGATACTAGAGCAGACCAAGATTTAAGAGTATTGAATAATAAAACTGGGTCAGTCTAATAGCCCAAGAATTAGTCTGATCAAGATAAATACTGGGCTGATATAGTGACCCAGTGTAACAAGATGCACCAACAACATAATATGGATACTAGATCAGCCCAATCTATAGATATCTGGAATAATAAAACTGGGCTAGTAGATAGACCCAGTGTGTAGATAGTATATAAGAGAATAAACTAACAATGTATCCCAAAAGTACGTAATAGACGATAATCCTGGTCTCGTAGAGTAACCGTAACTAGAAAATATAAAGCTTTATTTCTAGGTCAATTTTAGAGTTTTTCAACTCAAGGTCTTACGATTAACCTATTCCACTTCAACTCACTCTATTTCGACGATAACCACGCAATAAAGATTGTTGCTGAAGTTTCTGGATAAACAACATCCTAAAGGGAGATGCTCGACTGTCTTGCGTTGATACATCTATATAGGACTGATTGCATTAAAGACTTTTAACGGTGTCTTTGTAACCTTGTCCACGTCTAGCGATAACATACGAAGCTCCGATATGGACGTTGAGCTTCATAGTTGGACAAAAGAGTTTCTTCGCTAACCAAGATGTCCAGGCTGGGTTAACTTTTGTTAGTGTTACTTTGTTTCGGTAAGTAGCACTTTCGATGATATCAATGAATTGACGATAAGCTAAAGAATGAATCATATCATTGTATTGTTTTCCTTGTCTTGTTTCAGTTGTTTCAATTTTAGATCTTTTTGTTTTAAAGTCGAGATTTTCAATACAAACATTTTTACCTGTTTGACTTGCTAATGCTGTTACGTGATTTGCAATTTTTTGTAGATCTGCTTTGGTTTTGTTCCCAGATTTAAAACGATAAGGTAGAAACTCCGTTCGTATCAAATGTCCATATTGATTTGTTTCGGATAAGGTAACAAACCCTTTGTTAAAATCTAAGCCTATCGTTCCGTAATCGGAGCAGGTTTTAAAGTTGTCTGTATCTGCTTGAATTTCAAAGGTACAACAGAGATAATATCGGTCATTCTTTTTAATGATCTTGTAAGATAGTGGACTATTCTTGTTTTTTAGAATAGAGATGATCCTATTTTTATGGTGATTGAAGTAAACCTTCCCATAAGTGAACTTGTCTTTAATATTAACCGATTTGTACCCACCGAAATCCCTGCGTAATTTGATTAAAAACTGGTTATCCTTTCGGTTGTACCTCAGCTGAAAGTTATGATTGCAACAAGTTTCTTCTTTAGCACCGATAAAACCCATTTGACTATCTCGTTGTTCAACGAACTTGTTATAATTTTGTTTTAATAGCCGTTTTGTACCAAAGCAAAGTTTTAGTCTGCCTGATTCCAACTGATAATTCAAATTGACAAGCTTCTGCTTTAAACGATTTAATTTGTTCTTTTTGGCTACTATCTTTAATCTCAAGTTTCTTTGTTTAACGAATGAGATAGATAAACCATCCCTAAGCATAGCTGAATTGTTATTTCTCTTCTCAACCAATTTGGGAATGAGCTGAGTTTCGAGATAACTGATCTTATGTTCTAATTGCTTGGCTTCATATTGCTTTAGCTCTTTTAGCGAATTAAAACGACCTTGAGCATCTGAGATGATTGAACCAGCAGTTCTTTTCACAATATTATATTTGTGTTGAAGATATGTGTTGTATTTTGTTTTATCAAGTTCGTTACGCTTGATTGCATAAAAGGTTTCACGTACTGCCTTAGCATAAGTGTGGCGAGAAGATTCTATATACGCAACTATATCTTGGTTATTCTTTTCGTGTAGCTGTGTTACTACGGTGAATTTATGCTTTTGCATTACGGCTCCTTTCTATTGATTCTCTTTATATTATAACATATAACAGTATGATTTTCGAGAACTATTTTTAAGTCTTGTTAATATGAATACTGCGAAATCATACAATGTATATCAAAGATCAGTAGAGATAAATTCACTACCAACTTATGCCATGTCGGCGTATTCTTTTGACAGCTTATTGACTAGCCCAACCATATACCTTCTTTTCTATCTTCCTCAACGATTTCCCCATTTCTGCCCCATATTTAAGTTGGTCTTGGTCTATTGTACTTTCCGTTCCTTTTTCTTTATTACCTTCTTTTGCGTTGATCCATTTTCCGTTGTTCTTCTTTTTATCTTCCTTTATTATTGTTGTCCTCTCCTTTTCCTGCTCTGGATCATCACCCTTTGTATCTTGTTTGTTTGAACCAGTAATTTGTGATCGCCTTAATATTAGTCTGAATTTAGACTAACCCTAGCCTGGTTTTAGACTAAACTTAGTTTGATCTTGGTCTAGCTTTAGTTTGAGCTTAGTTTGGTATTAAACTAATCCTAGTCTGGACTTAGTCTGAATTTGATCCAGTTTGTAATCCAGCCACTTCAACTTGAGAAGGTTTAGAAGGAAAAACAAAAGACCACCTCATCTTTCCTGCTGCGTCATTACAGGAAGTTTTAAGATGGTCTTTCGAATCTGTTTATACCCTTGGTATATCAGCTAATTAGATTATAGCAAAAATAACAGTATGTAGCAAGCCATAATTTGCTTAGATACTTCTTTTTTTATTCTTATCATCTTCTCTGTATTTTGTGTATATTCCTTTTATTTTCTTTTGAGAAAATATGGGAAACATGATATAATTTAGGTAAAGAAGGAGAGAAGAAAATATGAGGAAAATAGAGCTGATCTTGAAAGATGAAAAAACGGAAGAAACAGTATTTGCTACTCAGTTATTTGGAATGGACTTTAGTGACAAATTCTTTTTTAATGAATTAAAAAAAACTTTTGGTATCGAGTCTTATCACCACTGCTTTCCTGAAACAAAGGTAGACTTCCAATCTTTGTTCATCATTATCGAAAAGACGATCGCAAATATGATTACAGAAAATAAAACGACATTAGTTGATAGGGAAGGGTGTTCCAATATGTACCTGAATCCAATTATGAATCTAACTAACTATGTTGTTAAGCCTGTGGATAAGTTTACGATGTACAGAAAACCTAAAGAGAGTGTAGCAGCAGATGTGGGTCCTTTACACACTCCGTCTATGGTTGCTAAGGAGATCTTTACAAGTTCTATGTTGTTTGCTTCTTTACGATTGAAGTATATGTTATCTTTAGAGGGCTTGATAGAAGGTTGCGATCATTGCTTGTTTGGCATGAGCGATAATGTTCCTATGTTACGTAATGGTGTTGTGGCTTATATAGTATCTTTATAGTGCCATATAGAGTTTATATTGTTATATAGGTTTTATATTGTGGATGATGCCTTCATGGTTGTCTTCTGGCTGGGCTGGCATCTCTTAACGCACGTACACAATAAAGGGTGGCTACTTTGTTCTTCCACCTTTTTTTCTTTTGTTCTTCTCTTTTGTATGATCTGCTATCATCTCTTGTTTCTTTCTGGATCGGCTTTCTTTGTTTCTTTACGTGGGTCCAGCAGCTTGCAATCAAGGTAACACGCCCTGGTTTTAGTCTAGCCTTAGTTCAATTTCAGTCTAGCTTTAGTCTGAGCGTGGTCTAGTTGTAGTCTGGGTTTAGTCCGATTTTAGACTGGTCCTAGTCTAAGCTTAGTCTACTATTGGTCTGATCATAGTCCAATTTCAGTCCATCCAACTTTGTTATTTATAAAGGCAAAAGACGAGTTACCGTATCTGCTGCGTCTTACAGAACTTGGTTTGGCTCGTCTTTAGGGACTGTTTCTACACACGGTAGATCAGCTAATTACATTATAGCAGATATAACAGTATAATGCAAATAATAATCTACTCGAAACAGCTTAAAATTACTCGAAACACATTAAGTATAAAAAGTGGACCACACCTTATTAAGTGCTGCCCACTTTTCTTCTTCTAATATTCTTTAGATTGGCAAACCTGTTCCAAATCAGAAATCTTCTGTTTTAGCATTTCTACTTCTTTTTCTTTTTCTTCTAATTCCTTCTTCTTGTTTCTGAGCTGACGACGACATAAGTCAAATGTATGACTTTCAACTTCCTTCTTACTCATGTTAAACATCCTGATCGGGAATGAGAATGTAAACACATTCACATCCAGGTCGTAACAGGCAACATTAACCATATCATCAACAACACAAAAATCTCTTAGCTCAAAAAACTTGTGCTTTGTGATCGGGTAGAAAGCTTGGGCAATTTCTGCCACCTTCGCTTCAACACCAAGCTTGACGCTTGAATAAAATGAGTCAAACGCTACGACATCTTGAGCCGATAACGACTTGTTTCCATCGGCAACCCTTTCGCTAATTTCGATAATCTTCTTTATATCTTTTCTCTCGAATAACATTTTTTATTTTCTCCTTCCTGATTGATTAAGCTCCATTCCTAACAACTTGCGGATAT
>ERZ773061.461-NODE-461-length-16606-cov-7.783155_pt1 | contig 16606 bp, 16 predicted proteins | sample MGYA00580627_ERZ773061 | MGnify/ENA primary metagenome ERZ773061 (study PRJEB29015, sample SAMEA2738119) | human oral metagenome | biome: human oral; feature: human-associated habitat; material: saliva | place: China | collected 2223 ...
TTTGAGGAACTTCATATAATTCTCGTCTTGTACATATTCCATTTTCAATATACGGAGGAACTTGTGATTGACATACAAAACACAAGTATCCATCTTTTATAAATAATCTAATATTATAAAAATTACTTTCACGACTTCTTTTAGATCTAACCCATCTTTTCAAGTCATGATTATTTGTATATTGAATAATTTCTTCTTTTAATAAAATATTTACATTTGTTTGATAAGCTATTTCGGTATGTTCATTATCATGCCCACCTGTTGTATAACTATGTTGAGATGTCGTATGATAATAAATACCACTAAAATTATTTGGCAGTTTATATAATTTTTCATAAAAATTATAACCATTATAATCATAATCAATATACTCGCCATGTAAATAATTATTGTTAACATATTCAACTGGAAGTTTAATCATACTTCTACTACTATTACTATTTAATTTAGTATTCTAGTAGTAATTATATCCTCTATATGATATACTAATAGTATATACAAATATTATTGTTTTCATATGGAGGATATTTTTTATGAAACAGATTACTCTAAACAATTTTTCTTCTTATATTAGAAGTCGTATTCCTGAAATTAAGCTTAAATCCGATATGTTAACTTTCCTTGTCGACATGTGGCATAAGTATAAGTACGGCGAATTTCTATTAAAAGATGTCGTATATAATTACGACGACTATTTCTTCTTAACGAGTAACGTTGAAGACGATCGTATTATCTCGTATACATTAGAAGCATATGATATTATTAACGATATCAAGAAAATTAAATATATTGAATATAAATTTATATCGATCGAACGACTTCTTCTCGAAAAAAAACCACAAAATCAAGAAGAAGCTTATAAACTCTTTATCGATGAATTAGTATTATTACTATTAATGGGAACGTCGGGCAATGATATCAGAAGACAGCAATCTATCGATTAATAATTATATTGATAAGATAGTCGATATGTATTATCCGTCGTTCGATCCGTTCTTCACGAAAATATCTCGAACTAACGTTAAAGATATTATTAAATATGATATCGTCGGTAATTATCTTTACGAGCATCCTGGTTTAGATGATAACGATGTACGTAAAAAATATATTTTTATCGCCGTGATTAAATTTCTATCACTTCGTAATTACGAATATATTGACTATGAGATTCATACGCTACGTGGCGAGATTCAGACATTACTGTTTAAAGAACAAGCTAAATACTTAGCTAAAGAATTTATTGGTAAAAAACGCGAAGAAGCGACGTTCAAAGAGTTTAAAACATTCGTCAAAAAAGATTTCATAACGAACTTTCTTAGTTATAAGTAAGAGCCTTTAACGAGGCTCTTATTTTTTTTGGCAGATTTATCGGCCGAATATATGTTCGCTATAATGATGTAGATTGTGGTGCGTATATTTTTTGGGTAAGGATCGTAGATTTATATATGAGAAAATGTATATTCTCAGTAGAGATGTATAAATAAGAAAAATAAATAAACAAGAAAAGAAATTAATAAATGTATTTTCAGTTAGCGCGGCTTATTGAGAAAATCTTATATAGGAACAAAATCTGAAATTTTTTTAGAGGGGGTAAGTGTTTTATATATATATGGCCTATCGACCAAAGTTCGCCCCCCCGCCTTTGATTCATGGTGGTATTTGGAACGAACGATGGTCGATTGGTCATGACCTTCATCATTGCGATGGGGTCAGTTTAATAAAGACATTGTGTAAAACAAAACACTTCCTTTGCAATGTCTATATCTAATTGATGGGAGGAAAGGAATTCATTATGAAAAAACAATTCGCAGCAATCGTAACAACAGTAGCAGTAGCAACAGGAGCAATGTTCTATGCTTTGACTCCAGTAGCACCACATCACTATCAATCCCATATAGTTAAGGGAGGTGAAACTATTAACAGTATCATAGTCGATGCAAACAAAGATAGTAACATCGACTATGACATCCGTGAGGCTGCAGCAATAGCTATTGCTGAGTCTCGTAAAATGGAAGGAGGTGCGAACTCCTACACTATCTATCCAGGACAAAAGGTAGCAGTACCTATCTATCGTTAATAGATTAGTACTGTTACCAAGTCCAGCTGTATGACTATAAACTATAGCAACTTTGTTTCTGTTCGTTGCTAGTAAAGGAGGTGAAGTAAATGAACAGAGATCGTCTTGTGGCAAAAGCCATCTTGGATGCTCAAGTAGCATCAGATGGCGGTAAAGGTATCCGTGAGATCATGCATATGAACAAAAATGCATGGTATCGCGGATACGATGCAAAAGATCTCTATATCGAAAAGGCATTGTTTTTGATCACTTCTGATCGGAACAGTGCCTTTCGATATAGAGTGATTAACACAGGTGAAAATTTGCTCGTTTATTTCACCTGCCGAATTAATAACGGGCAGAAGCTTCAAGTATCCTTCTATTCTTATGGATATAAGAAATTTAGAAGGTACTTGAAGAAAAATGACGCCTATCATATGGTATGGGATCACGAATCCAGTCGTGATTCCGCCGTAGAAATATGGCGTCATTTTAAATAGTAAAGTGTCCTGATAAGGAGGTGATGCTACCATGGACACACGTAAGAGCTGGCATCTCAGAATATACTGCCCAGGAGTTGACTTGCCTGGTGGTCTGCTATACGTAGCAGAGACGTGACAACACAAAAGATAGCTTTGACATACCGGAGTGGGGATAGCATGATCGCATGCACACAATGATGGTATGTTTAGGTCTAATAAGAGTTTTCGAACAATACAATCTTATTAGATGTCAAGGTATGAACAGCAAGTACGATCTTTTGATCGACTCCTAAAGATGATATTAAAGCTGTTCGCTTTTGGAGGTGAAAGTTATGAAAGATGTGTAAGCGTCGTGAGTTAGGACGCTATATAAATACTAACTCATTCTTTATATAAGGATCTTATATATAAGGTCTTTATATAAGGAATATACTTTTTTATTCCTTTATTATTTTGCCCAATGTTTAGGGCTTTTATTTATGGGCGCATGCCCAGGGGAGGTAGCTATGACTACTAATGTTAACTTTAAAAGATTTTTCTGTTTCGGTATTGAAAACGTGAAAGGTGAAACCTTCCACGGCATTAAGGAGGCCGTACTTGCTACGAATGTAGCAACCGATGTCGTTAAATTTTATAACGGCATCGGATTTAACAAAGTCGTTGCAACAAACTGCAACGACTCTATATTTGTGAAGGATAGCAACGACCGATTGCTGGCCTTCGTGACCGACGAAGTCAATTTGAAGGCGGACGGTAGCAAAGAATATAGAACCGCCTATTGGGCATGGAAGGAGGTGAATCGAAACGCCGAGGCCGTTGCCGAAAAAGCGGCGGCGAAGAAAGCTTCGGCGAAGATCGACGCCGAAGAAAAAGGTCATGAAGTTGTGACCGAGAAAAAAGAAAATGCTACCATTAAAGGTAGCATCGAGGTTAGGTCTCCTCAAAAAAAGACCACCTATTATGCGATTCGGAAAGGTCGCACAATAGGAATCCTCACCGATTGGGGTGAGGCATCGGAATCCGTTACCGGATATTCCGGTGCGGTATTTAAGAAGTTCAGCGTCCTAAAGGATGCTGAAGAATATATGAAAGGTGGTGATGACGAATAGTCTCACTGCCTTCGTTGTACTGAGAGGAGGTGAATACGTGAAACAGTACAACTATAAATTCTGTCCTGTCGTTAAATTAGCATGTGGTGAAGTCCACATACTAAGAAACGATAAGGGCAGAAGTTTCTTAAGTTGGTTCATATACGTCCACAAGGCGGATGTATATGATCCGCTCAAAGAAACAGTCTGGGTGATCGAATACGGTCGCCCAGACGAAATAAAAAAAGAATGTCTCGTTGCTGCTATCCAGCCATACGGCTGGAAGAACATCGGGACATTCAAAAAAACGTACTCTAAGTACCTAGAGTATGTCTCAAACAAAGCCTGATCCAGCATCAGCGCCCGACCACCGAGGCGCTAGTAATAAATATCGGAACAACATTTTTAAATAAAGCTATCTGTCAAAAATTAATTAATTAAAAAACTCGGCAGTAGATAGATAGCTAATAATAAATTAATACTGCCGAGGAGGAGTTAAAGATGAAAAAAGTAAATGTTACAACAAATAACACAATAGTTAAAGCTGCAGGCATGGAGCTAGTTGCTCCAACCGTAGCAGTAGTTATTAAAGAAAATGCACGTGTATCAAAACGCGTGCGTAAATCTTTAGTTTGCAAACGTCGCGAGGAAGTAAAGAAGGCGAAAGCCTTCGCCGCTTACGTTACGGCATTAAAGAAAGTAGCTCAAAACGAGCCAGCCGTAGTTCCTAGCGACAATCGCAAGTCGCAGAAAAAACGTGCTGTAAGAGCTCAACAACGCTGCATCGTTGCGGCAAAGGAGCTGTTGCAACAGCAACGCTCTAATGAGCTGGAGGCACGCAAGCTTCGTCGAGAAAAAGGCCTAGTATTCAAACCGATTGGTTTGATTACACGCAAAATTTCACCAATCGAAAAAGCTGCTTTATCTGTTAAACCTTCCCAACATTTATTGGAAAGCGTGAATGTATTGGACAATTGTCCAAGCATTAACGTGCGTTGCGTAGTGGCGCACAAGATGAAAAAATCTTTCATCTATACGATAAAAGTCACATCAATCAATAGATGTGGTATTTTCAGCGACATCGACGTTAAGGCCGGCGCCGTTGTCGAAACAGGAATCTTCAATGCTAAAGGTAGTATCGAAGACTTCACAAAATCTATGGTCAAAGACATTTGTTTAGATACATTTGTCTTCGACTTCGGTGAACTCAAAGGAAGCGACATTACAGACGCTTTCAACGAGCTTGCCGAAATGAAAGGGTTTGCTGATCTATTACCTACAGCAGCAAGCCCTTCACAAATTCGTGGCAATCAATTAATTCTTTGCCGCGAAGAGTTAGGCTATGCTGTTATTGACCGCGTTCATCTGTTAACCGGTAAATTAACAGCTGGTAAAGGCGAATTACCAGTGGGTAAGGCTGCTAAGCTATTAACAAGAGCAGGGCAGCCTAATGTTGCCGGTAAAGAGTTAAAGATTGATCTCGATAAAGAATATTTTATCGTTGTCGATTCTTTCAACAAAGGTGATAACTTTGACGGCCAATCCTTTCATAACCACGAGTGGTTCTGCAAAAGCTATGGGTTGCCATTCTTCTTCGATACATATCATCAATCTCGATTGATGTATATGGCGAAAGAAGGATCTCAGCCTTTGAGCCGCGAAGTTATCAATCGCTGGGGCAAGCAACTCGCTGAAAGCGACAAGGCCTATATTTGCGGTAATAACGCTGCTAAGATTGGCCGTGCCAAAGATTTCAAGAATATTTGGGTCGTTGGCAACGTTGATGGCGAGTGTATTTCCATCCATGATTTGAATGGTTGGAAAGCCTCTCCGGCAGAACAACAAGCTGCAGAACAGGAAGTCTTGAAGATTATGGCCTTCACTCACGAAACACCTGCAGTTATTGGTTCTCAGCCATTGCAATTCACGATGATCGATGAAGCTCATCGTGGCTTAATTGCAGAATATGCAGTTAAACAAAAAGTGGCTGAGTTTGAACGCAGTATCGAAGCTATGTTAAAAGGCGGTGATACTGGTTTAGCTATTGATGCAGGCCTTATGGTCGATTATGATAGCGCTATTAAAAACAACGTTATCTTAGCATCCAAGATAGCAGCCATTGCTGATAAAGCTGCTAAAATCCTCGAAGGTCCTTCTTTCGAGGGTCAAAAAGAAAGTAGATCTTTAAAAGGTGTAGTAGATCCTACATTACTATTCCTTGATAAAGGTTTGCTTAAGGAAGGTGAAGTTGTCGTTTCTGATCGCACATACAAAGCAATGAAACGCAACGATGGCTTCCATCAATTAGTATGCGTGATCTTCAGAAATCCGCATGCCGGCGAATTCTATCGTGCACGCATACTTTCTGTTTCTATGTTCAAGAAACGTATTCTTGGCCTACAAGCTAAATACAACTTGTTCACAGAAGTACAATTGGCAGTTGTTCTTAATGCAGTAAAAATGCTTAATGACAACTGCTTGATCACGACAGGTACTGATTATTTCAAATCCTGTTGCGGTGGCAGCGATTATGACACAGACAGCTACGTTGTATGTGTATACGAAGACGCTGCAATCTTTTCTCATCGAATTGAACGTTCTGTTCATATCCCAAGCGAAATGGGAGCAGACAAAATTGTTGTTTGGAACAGACACGATCAACTAGTTGTCGAAGTGTGGAAAAATGCCATGGAAGCAACTAAGACAGATGTTGGTAGTTATGCAACAATCATAGCGAAATCTTCGGGCTTACTTGCAGAGCCATCTGGCAGCGCTGAAGTTAAAAATGCATTTAAACTTATTAAGGAAGATGCATTAAGCGCTCGCAAAGTTGCTATCGACAAAGAGTTGGTTAGTGGCGATGAGGAGGTTCAATATGAAGGCTTCTATGAAGAAGGCAAAAATATTGGAGAAAAGGATATTAGCAACGAAAAATTGCAAAATATCTACTTATCTTATGTTCAAAGCCATCTTACTCCTCGTGAAACAATGAGATGGTTACTAGACATATTATTAACTGGTCCAGCTGCTATGGGTATGATTATCGATATCCCTAAAACACAGCTAACAGTTAATATCCCATCCGGTGATTTATTCGAACGCTTAAGCTTAATGCGCAAGAAGTTCCAACCAAAAATCGCTGAAAACGATGGCAAATTTGTAGCTGCTACATTTGACTTCAAAGTTAAAAAATATGTAGCAAGTGCAAATCCATCTACTTGTGGCGGCTTCATTACGTCTCTTGGCGGTCAAGAAAGATATTATATCTCTGACGTATTATACAGAGATATCATGGTACCTACAGCAAAAGCTTTGGCCGAAGTTATGAACCATGTAGCTCAAGAATTGGGCTATAAAGGCCGTAGCGAAGGCGAAAAGAACCTCGAAAATAAAGTTGTTGAAATGGGCAACCTTATTTTAGAGGACTGCCGCAAGTCCATATTCAGCGTCGACGCTGATGGTGTGACTGTTAATAATTTGAAAACAGCACTTCCATACGTCGCTGATATGGTAGCTAGTGCTATTGGCAACGGCAACAAGTATTCCTTAGCAAAAGAAGCAGGCTTCATCTATAGTGAAAACTGTTTCGCTAAGGAATATTTGGATGAGTTGGCTGATCAATTCGGAGAAGAGAAGTTGTACGTGCCTGTAACTGTTTACGGCCGTGATAACGTTGCATTGAACATGTATCGCTACCATGACTTTGAAACAGGTCGTGAGGGCGAATACATTTCATTCTTCGACGGAATAAGCAGTGACAACTGCTTGTTCTTGTCCGAAAAGATTTGCGGTCAATTCGAACTCTTCCGCAAAGGAAATACTGCTTACGTCATGAAAGACGTGAGAGATTCCTTTAAGGCAATAGAGTTGAAAGGACGAGTTGCGTTGAGAACTCGTACGGAAAATGCTTCTGACGAGATCTTTAAACTTGTTAAGTGGAATGCTTTTGCTCCTGTGGAACAAAAGGCAGAATTCTATTTAATGAGCAGCAGTTGCGCTCGTTCTAAAGGAGCGATCTGGTACGGCAAGAACAAAGAAGCCATTGGTGATGGCTTGTTCATTCTTGCTTCTGGCAGTAATAAAGTTCCTAAAGGCACACCTATGCAAGTTTGCAAGTTTGACAAAGAAGGCGGTAAATACGTCTATGCTCAAACTAATGAAGGTAAACTTGCTGTTAAGGTGAGCATCGATGAATTATGCTTCAACTTCATCGATGAAGATCGAAACAGCAAGAAGAATACTATCCTCTTGTTAATGACAAAACAAGGGGACGGTATCGTATTGCCAGATCCAGAAAAACCTTCAGTAGAGGAAATTTCTAAAGTAGAGACTCCTGCTACTGAAGTCGTAGTAAAGGCCGAAGACTCTGCTACGAAGAAGAATGAATGGCTAAGCATGGATAATTACAAGCGCGAAGAAGGCGCAATGGTTATCTGTGCGACTGGCCATCGTTCAGATAAATTAGGTTGTGGTAAGGGAGACGATTGGAGTTCCAAGTCTCCTAAGTTACAACCTGTCCGCGAGAAAATCGAGAAAAAACTTCGCAACATCCTCGATTTTCAAGTTTTAGCGGGCGAAACAAAATTCGAGTTGATCAGCGGCATGGCGTTAGGCGTTGACCAACTTTTCTTTAGCGTAGGAAATCAACTACGCAAAGAATACGCTGAGCAAGGCGTTGCAATTATATTGACCGCTGCAGTGCCTTGCATTGAACAAGATGGCATATGGAAAGACGATTGTCGTATCTCATATGCTGCTATGCTCAAAGCAGCTGACAAAAAAGTTCGTATTTCTAATAAGAAGTACGAAAACGATAAAGGCTGTATGCAGCACCGAAATCGCTTCATGGTAGATAATGCCGATATGGTGTTAGCATACCATGATGGTAGCGAAGGCGGTACTAAGAACTGCGTTGACTATGCTAAGAGCGTCGGTGCAGTAATTGAAAACGCCTTCGAGGATCCAGAGGAAGCTAAATAACCCTCCGGGTCCCCCTCTCACGTTAACCGAAGTAAGACGTGGGAGGAACGACAAATTTTATAAAAGATATGGAGACATATTTATCATTCTAACGATAGATGTGCTCTGGCACTGCTGTGCCGAAATTATATTTGAGATTTATAAGGGATTTTCCCTGCCGGGGGCCTCCTGACGGAGAGTCCCCTGCGGGGCAAGTCCTATATAAGTTGTTTGTTGTTTGTTAGTATTTGGCACTCCGTGCCGAAATTATTTATGAGGGTAATTTACCCTTATTTTTGTATATGTATTCACAGGAGGTATTATCATGAATACAGTTTCTACTTTAGCTCTTAATCTTGGTTTAAATTCTCGTGGTATTTATAACGTTACAGTTATAGATACTATGGAGAATGGTGTTGGTCTTGATGTTGAATTCAAAAGAGCAAACCAATACTATAAAGGAAGTATAGCTTCCTGGGTATTGGGAGAAGAAATCACGGCTGAAGAAAGTCGTGAATTAGTAGCTAGAGCTTCTACTATATCTCGTAAGAGAATGGCTATAAGAGCTACTACTATTAAGTAGTATAATAGCATTTAGTTATGGATATTATATCTGTAGCTAAATGCTATTTTTTTTAATATATATTGTTCGGTGACAGGTGTCCGCCCTTATATATATTTATTAGTATAGTGTTGGATAATATATATAATACTAATAAGAGAGGGCGGCACCGTATTCGACTTCCGACGCTTGCAACATTGGGATGCGGCCCGCGTTGCTACGTCTCTGGTCGTCGAATACTCACCTGTCACCTTTGTCTTAATTTCGGCAGTGTCCCTTCGGGTCTTTACTGCGGAATATATTCTTTCTTGTGTATTAGCCGATCCTGCTGTGGTCGTTTACTAGTGTGTTTTTGTAGTCGCCCCCGCCGGGGCGAAATGTTTTATGAGGGTATTTTTCCCTCAGTATTTTATTTGTTTCATAGAGGAGGTATTATCATGGAACAATTAGTTATTTTCGGCTGTTATGCCGAAGGATTTTTGAAGCTTGGTACAGTGGAAGTTAATCCACAAAAGCCATGGCTCTGTATTTATGATATCGAGGGAGCTTATGCTTCTGTCGGTATCGATATCGATGGTGCGAAGCCTATCGTATTAGATTTCGATGACGAAGGCTTTGCACCAGGTTTTGAAGTGGACGGTGTAACATACGTTCACTTCAAAGCTGGGCACGTCTTTAACGGCGTATTAATTCGAGAGGCGTGATTATCATGCCTCTCAAAAATATTGAATTGCAACATGGAGGTAGAAACGATACCTACGTGTGGCGTATAATAATCCCAGCTGATAAGAAAAGGGCATGGCGTCCGAAACTATGCTGGGTTAATAAAAAGCCTTTTGCGGTTGGCGAAGTATTATATTTCTACCACGTAAAAGGTGATTTTCCTTTTAAAGAAGAGCGATGCTATTTAAGTTCTTCTTTAAAAGAATTGGTTGCCGTAGCTAGTAAATATGACTGCTACGGTAATTTTAAAGATGTTTTTAGTTTCCGGTATGAGGGCGAAGATATTCGTCACTATTGCCGGTAGGAGGCTATATGACAATCACGACTAATAACGTTGGTCTTGTAATGGACCAACTAGAATTATTGCTACATCAATATGGTGTAGTAAAAATGGTTAAGGTAATACTAGGTAGCAGACCTAGCACTATCGATATTATTCCTATAGATGTATCTTTTATAGATATGCCTATATGGAAAAATACTATGGCTTCTATAGCAGAAGAAGCATGCTATGAAGCTAAGCAATTAAATACTTCTCTTACTTATAAGATAGGAGGTATCTAATGAAATACATATTTTTCGGTGAGTTATACCATGACAAAATCATTGAGGCTAATAGCCTTGATGAAGCATATGAAATCATCGTAGAAAAATATTATAATGATTGCATATGTTCTGGCAGTATTGCATCTGTTGACGGCACTAAGATTATTGAAATTAATGCTTGGGCAGATATTAGTGGCGACGATGAAGAGGAATGTATTTCTTATGAGCGTCGTCCTATGTTTATTGCAACTGAGACAGATTATAATTGTCTACCTCAGTCATTCTTAGATTTGTTTAAATAAGTGGCCACTCCGTGGCGAAATCTTCTTTGAGGGTACCATGTCGACATTTACGGCATGGTACCTTAGTTGAAGGATATATATAGTCTTATGTACGGCTATGTATGTTTCTCATAATTATGTATATGGTGCTCCGCACCGAAATCTTTTTCGAGGCAATCTTGCCTCACTGTCATTCATTACCATAGAGGAGGAAAAGATATGATTACTATAGTTTACAATTATACTCTAAAGTTGGCTAATGGCCAATATGCAAGTTTGGTATCTGATGATACCGTGTTCGGCGTAATGAAGGAGTTTCCAGGAGCTCAATTTATTAGTCGTACAGAATTAGGTTATAAAGCTGTAATGGCTGATTAATCTAATAAGAGGTGCTGGTAAGAGATTGCCGGCACCTTGCTTTAAAATTTAGTATTTAATATTTATTTATACATGAGGAGGATATTATCATGTTACAAAAACAATTCATCAACTGGCTTAATTCTTTTTATGAAGAATACCCTACTACATTCCGGGTATTCTTCTTCTTAGTAGGCTGGGCTATCGGCTCCAGCATTAAAATTGCTTATTATCAACATCGTCTTAATAAACGCTAGGCGGTGTCGGGTTTCGCTGGAGGGTTAACTTCTGAAGTTTCCCCTCCGGGGCGAAATCTCCTGTGACCCTCTATTAATAGCTAGGGTCATATTATATTTCCGTATAAAGCTTTATATAAGCTACCGTAGGTGCAGTGTACTCATAATACCTCCCTTTATTAGACACATATACACAACAACTTCAATATGTGCATCTACGGTAGTTGATATAAGGTTTTATATACCTTACGAGATTGAGAGGGCTCCGCCCCGAAATCTTTCATGGGGCCTTTTGTGTGGAGGTCCCTTTCATACTTTTTCTCCTCTTCTTCCGCGGTGAAGACTGCGGGAGATATGAGCATTAGATAAGCATTGACCTATCTAATGTTGATATCTCTTGCAAGTGTGTGCAAGAGGAGATTTTATTTTCATCCCGTGGCGTGTAATCGGGATACTTTTAATTAAGGAGGGCATTCATTATGTCTAACAAAACAGCTTTCGCAACAATTACTAGTTATTTATTTGGCTCCAACGCTAATGGTTGGGCACAAATGATGTCTGCAGTAGTAGCAGGCAAAAATAGTGTACGCGACACTAAACCAGTTCGCGTAGAAGTAGCAGGTACTAGCTACGTAGGTCAAGGTATTGATGCTTTAGCACAATTATTGGAATTGTTTGCAGATAAATCTGTAAACTATGCACGTTTTACTGCAGAGGTCATCACGAGTGATGCAGTGGCTATTCGTGCATATTCTATCATGAGAGGCTTAAAAGATGGTCTTACACCTGCAAAAGTTGCAGACCATGTAATGAAACAAGCCGATGGTCCTGCTGACCGCGAAGCATTTAAACGCTTTGCAATGGCATTGAAAGATTGTCAACAGCAAAATGTAATGCTTCGTATCTCCCGCTTATCTCAAGAGCACAGCTATGCTCTTGAAGTGCCAGAAGGTGTTGAAGTAAACGCTGGCGACGTGGTCAAATTTGACCGCGGTGTATCCGAAGACGGTATTAAGTTGGCATATGGAGTGCAATCCAGCTACGCTTATGAAGTGGCTGAGGTCAATGATGAGCTTAAAGCTCTCAGACCTAAAAACACTCCAAATAGCAAGCACAGAATGGCGTGCGTTAACGCCACTCTTAACTTGATTCGCGAAATCAAGGCGGAAGAGGTCTCCGCAGAAGACCTCATCTAACATTGGGGGCATTTTGCCCCCTTTATTTTTATTAGTAAAGGAGGGAGCCCCTGATGGCTACTTTTAATATTAAGCATTCCAACCAATCTATCCTTGATTATATGAAGGAGAAGATTACGGTTGAGTATAACGGGACCACTGAAGATATCGACGGTGGTCTTAAGGTCGAGGTCGATGATAATCACCTCAAAGATATTACGGATGCATTTAGTCGTGCTAAGAGAAATACTATGTTCTCTGGCTGGGTTAAAAGTGCAACTAAGTTTGTCGGCAGACAAGCCGATACCGTCAAAGATGTCGGTATCGGAGCTGTCGGAATCAGTGCCAAAGGTATCTTTGGTGCTGTTAAAAAGACTGCTGAAGTAGCAATGGGTGCTACTGCAGTTATCGTAAACGAAGGTAAAGAGGCTTGGAAAGAAGCCTCTGTGAGCGACGAGCTTAGGAATTTGAAGAAATCCTTCGGTTCTACTGGTAACAGTGAAGACGGCATTGAAATCATTAAAGATAATGCTGAAGCTACTGTAAATGAAACTGTTGGCGAAGGAGCTTAACAATGCGGACGATTGCTATTAACCGTCGGTAAATATTAATAGCATATAGCCCTAGTTGTCGAGGGCGAGTGGGACGACAACCTTATTCCGACCCTTAAAAGATGTTCTTGGTCGGGCTAATAAGATATGAACATCTAAGGTTTATAAGCGGTCGATGTCTGACGCTTATAATCTCAAATGCAGACATCAGAATAGGGTTTAGTCTAGAGGGGCAGGGTTTGCTCTCCTAGGCTAAACCTTTATTTTTTCTTATTTTAGAAATATACATTTAGGCAATACTGTCGTTACAGCGTTAGCTAAATGTATATTTTTTATAATTCGCGAAAAGCATACCGCCTGGGTACGTATGGCGTAATTCGGGTGTCAGCATTAGCGAAAGTCCATTTTTTTGGACACTTTTGGCAGGGGCTAATTTTTTTAGTGACTGCTTTTTTTTATCGGAACGATTACGTTTCCGATCGCTAAGGATTGTTAAGGAGCGAGCGTCAGCGAGCGACGATGTTTTAATTTTATATATAGTAAGCCCGAGCGAAGCGAGGGCGTATATATCAAGTTCTCTGTGTACTCTCTTCTTAAGAGAGTAGTTTTGTATTTATTTAGTATAGTATCAGGCGAGCGAAGCGAGCCGTTAATTCTTTGTTTACTTTCTTCTTAAGAAAGTAAGTATGTTTATTATTTATTATTAGTAGTTCTCTGCTATCTCTCTTGTAAAGAGAGTAGTTATGTTTATATATATTTATATGTATAGATTCTCTGTTATCTCTCTTCTCAAGAGAGTAATTAGTTATTTTATATATATGTATCATAATAGTATTAACGCAGCGAAGCGAACGAAGTGAGCGGAGCGGAGTATCTATTATGTAGTATATAGTTATTCCCGATGAGTGAGAAGGATACGACGAGCGAGTTGTAGTGTCCTAGCGTAAGCGACTAATATAAGAGTATATGTTGTATATTATATATAGGGCGAGCGAGGCGACCGTCAGGGAGCGGAGCGAGCGGAGTATGTATATAATATTTGACGCAGCGAACGAAGTGAGCGAGTATATATATAGTCTTATAGGAGCTAGATAGGCAATAAGGATTATAAGTATTTAGTATATCGTGATATAGTATATTATATTATACTATAGTAGTATATAGTAAATATGCTGTAGATCCTTATTTACAGTAAGAAGGAAAATTCGGGCTTGAATTTTTGGAAACGAAGGTTTTAAAAAATTACGATATTTTCCGCCCGGGGATATCTATATCATATATATAAGAGAAGGAACGTAGTGACTGATAGTATTATATATATACGTTAGTATATATTAAGTATTTTCTGCCGTCGGTGTTTTGTTAAAAGAGAGACTAGTATATATAATAGTAGCCGGCTAGGATATTATGGTTTATATATAATATGTTTTTAGTTAATGTTTTTTACTGTATGCGGATGCATACAGGAGTTAAAAACTTTTTGGGTGGGATATTATAAATCTTATTAGTATTTAATAGTAATAATGTTTATAATGATTTAAATCTATATTAGATATAATATAAATGAGAGCTATTAATGTGAAGAATAGTGAGCGCCGCGAACTATTTAGCTATTTATATTTATTAGCTAACACGATAGTATAGTATGGTAGAGATCGTGTTAGTTTGTTGTGAGCGCCAGCAAACTGAATGTAGAATTCGTTATTAAGAATAGTGTTATCGATGCAGCTTGCGAAGAGAAATAGTATTCTTTAGAATTCGTAACAATATATCTAATGCGTTTGTGTCGTATCGGTATATATCAAGAAAATATATACTGATGTGTTTGAGCGGAGCCTGCGAAGCGAGGAACGCAATCAATTTTTATATCTCGTAACGAAGCCGTTTACGGTTCGTATTAGTATTATATATAGCGAGATGTATATAAGCGTATGTATATAATATTTAATACGAATTATACCAAAGTATTAGAAGTTAGTAAGCTCCTAATAAGTAGGTGGAATTATGTTTGGGATCCGCCGTTATCTTAGTATTTCATTTACTAGCTAAGGTATTTAAAAGTCCCTTGCGTTTATTTTAGTCGAGTTATTTTATAGCATTTATATATATAATACTATAATAATAACGAAGAGCCATTACTGTTAAGAATGGATAATAGACGAAATTGGGAACGGGCCCCAATAATAGTTATTATATTCTCGTTGAGAATATATAACGTCAATGGTTCGTCGTGTACGATCCTTTTCGAGTTCCGCAGAAAATTGCATAAGCAAGAGTTTGGAGCATTTGTAAAATGGGCCAACATTTTGTTAGTATTCTCGCTATGTTACACATAGCGAACAAAAAAAAGACCCCGAATTAATTTCGGGGCCGTTATATGTTTTAGCAGAAGCGGTGCGTAGCGTAGCGAAGCATACTAGCGGAACGCAGTGAAGCGGTGAAACTTCGTTTCACCGGTATATTACTCATGTTTGACTAAGAGTTGTTAATAATTTAAAAAAATATGTCAGAAAATAAAAAAGACCCCGAAGGGCCGTTTTTATATAATTATTTTTTTAATGTTCAGCTGTCGCTATCAATAATAAATTATTGGAAGCGGTGAACTACGTTCACCGGTATATTACTCTGTTTAGATACGTCGTTATCAAAAAATAAAAAAATATTTTTTATTTAATTCTATTATATATATAGCAAACAATAAAAAAAACAGCCTTAGATTTTTATGATCTGGGCTGTTTTGTGTGTGTAAAAACGGAAGCGGTGCGTAGCGAAGCGAAGTAAACCGTGAAGCGTAGCGAAACGGTGTAACGTAGTTACACCGGTATATTACTCATATTAGATATATCATTAATCAATTTTGTAAAAATAATTAAATATACAAAAATAATGCATAATCTAAGACAGGGGTATTTTTAAGTAAAAAAAATACAAAAAATTAAAGTCAGATAATATCTGGCTTTTTTTAATTTTGGTGTCTGGTTTAGTATATATAGGAAACATTAAAACATAATATACAGAATGTGTATATTTATGAATACGAGCTTTTTTCAAAAGCGTTCTTCGACCATAGTTTACTCCGAAAATATTAAATGAAACGTCGTAAGCGTACTAGTGACGCGGGTTTTTAATAATTTGTTGTATAGGAAATTATTTAGGGTTAGGAACGATCGATATAAAAATTGCTCCCTTAACAGTTCTTATTCATCTCTTATATATACTATATATATAATATAAAAGAATTATTTTTTTAAATAGTCCGCCGTCTCCTCACGAGCGCCAACATCAGTTATTTATTGCTTTATATAGGTGAAACTATAGCTTTATTTGCGCTATATATACGGTTTTAGGACCATAGGTGATACTGACTATACAGTATGCTCCCTCGGGGGGTGGGGGGAGTTGGTAACACTCTCATAATCTGTTTTTATAGCTAAAAAACTAATATTTTTTAAAATATCAAGATTGTGATTCTAAAGTAGAAACACTTATCAAGTTGTGTTTTCTGCAATATTTTCAGCTATTTTTACATATAACTTATTAAGATAAAGTTGGTAACACTCTATATATGTTATTAAAAACAGCCTATTTTC
>ERZ773061.462-NODE-462-length-16579-cov-7.711934_pt1 | contig 16579 bp, 10 predicted proteins | sample MGYA00580627_ERZ773061 | MGnify/ENA primary metagenome ERZ773061 (study PRJEB29015, sample SAMEA2738119) | human oral metagenome | biome: human oral; feature: human-associated habitat; material: saliva | place: China | collected 2223 ...
TTTATTCACTTAATGATATTTTTATTGTTTCCAAGGATTTACATAGAGTCTAGGAAAAGTCATATTATTGAAAAATCTGATGAAATTGCAAGAAATTTGAACGGAAGAGATATCAAATTTATTGAAGAAACTTTGGATTTTTATTCGAAGAATAGTGATATTGGTGTTTTTATAAAGACTGATAATGACAATAATAGTTTGCCTATAAAAAATACTAAAATAGATTTAAATAGTTCTAGTAATTCATTGATTATTGAAGATAGAATGATTGAATTAAATACTGGTGAAAAGCTTTCAATTCAGTTTGTTTCAACAACTGATATTAATAAAGAGGCTAAGAAATTGAGTTTTAAATTTTTGCCATATTCATTGGTTATTTCTTTTATATTATCTATCGGTATTTCAATTGTTTATGCTAAATTGATGAAGAAGGAAGAGATTATTAAATTAGAGAGATTGAAATATGATTTTTTTAGAGGAGCTTCACATGAACTTAAGACCCCTTTAGCTAGTTTGAAAATTATATTGGAGAATATGCAATATAATATTGGAAAATATAAGGATAGGGATTTTTATATTGGCGAATGTATTGGTGTTGTTGATAGATTGAGCCATAATGTTTCTCAAATACTTCTTATTTCAAAACTTGAAAATTTAAAAAATGACCAGGAAAATATCAATATTGCTATAGTTTTAAAAGGTATTATGGAGCAATATAGTGTTTTAATAAGGAATAAAAATATTAAATTTTCTAATAATTTGGATGATGAAGAATTATGTATTGGAAAGAGTGGATTAAATATTGTTCTATCTAATTTAATTAATAATGCTGTTAACTATTCTGATAATGGTGGTGTTATTAATGTAGGAAGTAGGGATGGCTGGTTTTATCTTGAAAATTCTTGTGATAGTGAAATTAATATTGATAATTTATTTGAGATGAAGTTTGATTTGAATAAGAAAAATAGTAATGGTATGGGATTATATATTGTTAGTAGAATTTTATCGAATTACGGTATTGAATATAGGATAGAGAAGAGCGATATTGGTTTTGTGTTTTTAATTAAGTTATAATAAGAAAAACTGTAGGAAAATTATTCCTACAGTTTTTTTTATATTAGAATTCACAATTTTTTGGTGTTCTTGGGAATGGTATTACATCTCTAATATTTAACATTCCTGTCACATACATCATGAATCTTTCAAAACCAATACCAAATCCAGAGTGAGGGACACTACCATATTTTCTTAGGTCCATGTACCACCAATATTCTTCTGGGTTCATATTTAAGCTATCCATTTTTGTTTTTAATTTTGTGTAATCATCTTCTCTTTGGCTTCCACCAATTAATTCACCGATTCCTGGAACTACTAAGTCTGATGCAGCAACTGTTTTTCCGTCATCATTTTGCTTCATATAAAATGCTTTTATTTCAGCAGGGTAGTTTGTTATGAATGTTGGTCTTCCAAATATTTTTTCTGAAATATAACGTTCATGTTCTGTTTGAATATCAGCACCCCATGAAACTTTATATTCAAAGTTATCATTATTTTTTTCTAATTCTTTTATTGCATCTGTGTATGTTATTCTACCAAATGGTTTTTCTAAAGTTGTGTTTAATTTTTCTTTTAGTCCAGGAGCAATGAATTTATCGAAGAATTCAATTTCTTCTGGAGCTTTTTCTAGAATATATGAGATACAGTATTTAATCATTTCTTCGGCAATATCCAAACAATCTGATAAATCTGCAAATGACATTTCAGGTTCAATCATCCAAAATTCTGCAGCGTGTTTTACAGTGTTTGAATTTTCTGATCTGAAAGTAGGGCCAAATGTATAAATGTTTCTTAAAGCTAGTGCGTATGTTTCACCTTCAAGTTGTCCACTAACAGTTAAGTGAGTGTTTTTACCAAAGAAATCTTGTGAATAATCAACTGTGTTATCTGCGTTTAGAGGTGCTTTATTTGGTTCAATTGTTGTTACATTGAACATTTCTCCAGCGCCTTCTGCATCACTTCCTGTGATGATTGGAGTGTGTACATATACGAAATCTTTTTCTTGAAAGAATCTATGAATTGCATATGATAATAAACTACGTACTCTAAATACTGCAGAAAAAGTATTTGTTCTTGGACGTAAGTGTGCTTGAGTTCTTAAAAATTCAAAGCTTGTATTTTTCTTTTGTATAGGGTAGTCCTTATCTGATAAATTATATACTTCAATATTTTGTGCATGAATTTCAAATGGTTGTTTTGCATTTTCAGTTTTTACAACTGTTCCTTTAATGATTAATGATGAAGAAATTGAAACTTTTGTTATTTCTTCATAATTTGAAAGTGAATTATCAAATACTATTTGAATGTTCTTTAAAAAAGAGCCATCATTTAATTCAATGAATCCAAAATTCTTTGAAGAGCGGATTGTTCTAACCCAACCCGCTATTTCAATTGTTTTATCTAAATAAGTGTCTATATCATTTTTATATAGTTCTCTGACTAGAGTATATTTCATATTATCCTCCTGTTGTGATTTATAAATTATATTACAGAGTTTAAATCAGTAGTTGTGCTTGTAATCGCATTACTGGGAGAAGAAGTGCTTGGCGCAGTGTAATCAACTCCTGTTTGATTTGTTGTTACTCCTGAATTTGTTGTTCCTGTTGAACTTGTTGATGAACTACTAGTTGTTCCTGATGTTGTACCTTGGTTAGTTGTTGTATTTGTTGTAGTATCTGTACCTGTTGTTGAGTGAGTACCTGTAGTATCAGTTGCGCTAGATGAAGTAACTGTGTTTTCTGGTTGTGTTAAGATTGAAGAATTTGTTGGTGTTGTGAATGTTTCAAATATTTTTTCAATCTCAGCATTTTCTGTTAAATCTATTGAAGATAGTTGTGATGTCAATGTGAATTGGAAGTTCATATCAATAGATGGTATTAATAATAAATAATATCTTGTTACTGTATTGTTTACAACAATATCATTATATGCGTAGTAGATGTTTGTTCCTTTTTGAACAAATCCTTGAGGTGATGGTGTTGATGTTCCATTTGATTGTGCTGCAGATTCTGCAAATGCGTTTGTATATAGATTGAAGAAAGTTGATCTTCCTTGTTCTGTTGAAACAGTTGTATTAATTGTTGTTGACAATTTTTCTATATAGTTATCTGCATATTTGAATACATCACCATTTTGTAATGTTAATGAATTTGTTGCTTGGTTAAATGTCCAAATTGATGAATTATAAGATAGGGTATATGTAGTGTTTGCACTTCCTGCTTTAAATGTATATTCTGATAATTGTTTTTCTGGAGTTACAACTGGTGTTTTTACAGTGTTTTCAGGTGTTATTGTTGTAGTTTTTGTTTTCTTATTTAATGAATCTGATTTTATTGAAATTCCAATAATATTAGAAATCATTACAACTATAACAATTATTGATATACCAAGAATTGTGCCTAATACACTTGTTCCACCTTTTTGTTTAGCATAATCAAGTAATTGATTTGAATCCATTGTTGCTGATAATGCTTGTTGTTTTGATTTTACAAATCCTTTGTATAATCCATTAAATATAAATCCATATACTACAAATAGTATTGTTAAGATTAATGAAATTGTTCCTACTAAAGCTAAAGAGGTTAGTGGAGATGTTATTGCTAAGAATGACATTGCACTTAATAATAAAGCATTTATAGCTAAGAATATTATACCGAATGTTGTTACTTTTCTATATAAGAAATATATTGGACCAAATAAAAATGCAAATATATTAAATTTAGAATTTGATTTTGCATAGAAATTGCCCATCCAATTTTTCATAAATTCTTCATCAATATTTTCGATTGAATTAGATGCTTGTTCATTATTGTAGTTTTGCTCTGAAGTGTTGTTGGCATCATAATATTGTGGATTTAGTTGTCCTTGGCTTTGATCATATCCTGGAACATCCATTGGTTCAATATAATCATTTGAATTATAATTCATATTTTGATCAAAATTGTTTTGATTGTAATCCATATTATAATTTGAATTAGGGCCATATTCATTACTATATTGGTTCATTAAGTATGAATCATTATTATTGAATTGATCATTTGAATTTGCATTAGGTATGTTATTGTATTGAGCAAAGTCATTGTTTGTCATGTTATCATATTGATTATTTGAATTCATATCATATTGATTATAATCATTATTTGGCATTGCATTAAATTGATCATTAGAATCCATACCTGGCATGTTGCCAAATTGGTCATTTGAATCCATATTATATTGATTATAATCATTGCTTGGTATGTTATTAAATTGATCGTTTGAATCCATATTTGGCATATTACCATATTGATTGCTTGAATCCATACCTGGCATGCTACCATATTGATTGCTTGAATCCATACTTGGCATGTTACCATATTGATCGTTTGAATCCATACCTGGCATACTGCTAAATTGATCATTAGAATCCATACCTGGCATGCTACCATATTGATCGTTTGAATTCATACCTGGCATGTTACTATATTGATCGTTTGAATCCATACCTGGCATGCTACCATATTGATCGTTTGAATTCATACCTGGCATGCTGCCATATTGATCGTTTGAATTCATACCTGGCATGCTACCATATTGATCATTAAAGTCCATACCTGGCATTGAATTATATTGATTATTATCAACAGTTGATATTTGTGAATCATTATTATAAGAAATAGTATTATCATTGAAATTAGATAAATTGCTATTTATTTGTGATGCGTAAGGATCGCTATTTTGGAAGTTTACATCACCATATCCGTTTGAGTTATTGAACTGTGGTTGGATATTATTTGTGCTATTAAGATTACTGTTGTTATTCTCGTTCTCCATTAAAGTAATCTCCTTTCATTTACAATATATTTTTTACTTTATTATTATATGATAAAAGTATAAAATATACAATATTGTTAAAAAAATGAAATAATAAAAATATATTTAAGTTCTAATAAAAATGTAATATAATTTTATTGATTGGAGAAAATATGGAAGAGTATTTAGATAAAGAAGTAAAATATATTAAAGGGGTTGGTCCAAAGAAGGCGGAAAGCCTTAATAAAATTGGTATTTATAATGTTAAAGATTTAATTGAATATTTTCCAAGAGCATATGATGATCGAAGTATTGTGAAAAAATTAGCAGATATTCTTGAAGGAGAAAGAGTAACGGTTGAAGCGAGTATAGTTAATAGTGTGTATACGAGATTTCTTGGAAAATTTAAAAGTGTTTCAAAGGTGGTTATTAGTGATGGAACTGAGCAGGCTATATGTACGTGGTTTAATCAACCATATGTAAGTAATCAGCTTAAAATTGATGAAGTATATAGATTTTATGGAAAGTTTACAAGGAAAAATGGTGGTTTGGAATTGGCTTCTCCTGTGTTTGACGTATCTGAATGTAATAAAAATACAGGGAAGATTATACCAGTTTACCCTTTGACAAGTGATATAAAGTCTAGTGTACTGAGAAATTCAATAGATGAAGCTTTGAAAAATATAGATATGATTCCTGAGATTTTGCCTGAGTACATTGTGAAAAAATACAATTTAATTAAGTATGATTCGGCAATAAGAAAAATTCATTTTCCAGAAAAAATAAAAGATGTTGAAAAAGCTCATAGAAGGCTTGTGTTTAACGAATTTTTATCAATGCAATTGGGGATATTGAAATTAAGGGAAGAGAATATATCTACTAAAAAAGGCATTAAGTATAGTAGTGATGTTAAAATTAGTGAATTTATAAATAATCTTCCATTTAAATTAACTGCTGCACAGCTTAGGGTTATAGAGGAGATTGATTCTGACATGGAAAATGAAAAGCAAATGAATAGATTGCTTCAAGGTGATGTTGGAAGTGGAAAAACAGTTGTGTCAATGTGCAGTGCATTTAAAACAGTAAGGAATGGATATCAAGCTGCTATATTGGCTCCAACAATGATTTTAGCAGTACAGCATTTTAATAATTATCAGAAAATGTTTGATAAATTTGGAATTAAGTGTGGTTTATTAGTTGGTGGGATGACTGCTAAAGCGAAGAGGGAGATGCTTGAAAAAATAAAGAATAATGATGTGGATATAGTTATTGGAACACATGCGTTATTGGAAGAAGATGTTGTTTTTAATAAATTAGGATTAGTTGTGACTGATGAACAGCATAGATTTGGTGTAAAACAGAGGAGTAAAATTATTGCAAAAGGTGATAACCCGGATATTTTAGTAATGACAGCTACTCCGATTCCAAGAACATTGGCACTGATTCTGTATGGGGATTTGGATATTTCAATAATTGACGAATTACCTCCTAATCGTAAAAAAATACAAACCTATGCAGTTGGTAAAAATTATGATGAAAGAGTAAATAATTTTATTAGAGAGCAACTTGCAAAAGGAAGGCAGGCATATATTGTTTGTCCACTTGTTGAAGAAGGCAAACCAGAGATAAAAGTTGATGAAAAAACTGGTGAACAATACATTGATTTAAAGGCTGTTAATACGGCTAATTTAAAATCAGTAGAAAAACTTACTGAAGATTATAAAAAAATACTGGATGGATATAATGTCGTTTGTTTACATGGAAAAATGAAGTCAAAAGAAAAAGATGATATAATGGAAAAATTTAAAAATGGCGAAATTGATGTATTGGTTTCTACAACTGTTATTGAAGTTGGAGTTGATGTTCCGAATTCAAGTTTAATGGTTATTGAAAATTCAGAGAGGTTTGGTTTGGCACAGTTACATCAGTTAAGAGGTCGTGTTGGAAGAGGAGAATATGAATCTTTTTGTATTTTAAAATACGAATCTTCGAATGATATTGTAAGACAGAGATTGGAGCTTATGGTTAAAAGTGATGATGGATTTAAAATAGCTGAGAAAGATCTGGAGTTAAGAGGTAGTGGAGATGTTTTTGGAACTAAGCAACATGGTTTACCGGAATTTAAAATAGCAAATATTTATGAGGATATGGAATGTTTAAAAGAAGTACAAGTTGCGGTTAGTGAAATCTTTGCAGATGATCCTGATCTTAGTAAGGAAGAAAATGTACTTCTTCGTAATTTGGTAAGTAATAAATTTATAAATAAGCAGGATTTAGTTATCTAAAGTTTTGTGAAATAAATGTGAACAAAAAACTATTTATTGTAAAAAGAATGTGTTTTGCTGGAAAAAATAAAATTAATGTGATATTATTTTAGAAATCTTAAAGGAGGATCTTAATATGAATAAAATTAAATGCGATAAATGCGGATCAGAGGTTGATGGAAGTGCTAAGTTTTGCCCAAATTGTGGAGCTAAAATAGAAGCTACAGAAAAAGCAGAAAGAGTCGAAGTTGTAGAAACTGTTGTAAGAAATAATAATACTAATACAAATAGTACAATCAATTCTGTTGAAAATGGTTATAATGCATTAGCTATTATTGGATTTATTTTAGCATTTATACCTAAAATTTGGATAGTTTCATTAATAATTTCAATAGTTGCTTTAGTACAAATTTCTAAAACAAAGGAAAAAGGCAAGGGATTGGCTATTGCAGGTATTGTAATTTCATCATCTATTATGCTTATTGCATTATGTGTTTTACTATTTGCACTAGGTGTAGGATTTCTTAGATGGTTAATATAATATAGTATATTTATGAGCTTGGAGTATTATACTCTAAGCTTTTTTTGTTAAGGAGTTTTATTTAAGAATATTTAGGACACAAAATATTCACAAAATAAATTAGCAGTCGTTATTGACAATTGCTAAAAAAGTGATATTATATATCTAGTTTAGCAATTGATGCGATTAACTGCTAAAAGGAGTGGAAATTGAAAAAATCAAGGGATGAATTAGATAATAGAAAAAAGAAGATTTTAGAATTAATTATCAATGAGTATATTACTAGAATTGAACCGGTTTCATCTAATACTATTATTACTAGATATAATTTAGATATTAGTAGTGCTACTGTTAGAAATGATATGATGGCTTTAGAGAAACTTGGATATCTTGAAAAAACTCATTTATCCAGTGGAAGGATTCCTTCCAATAAGGGATATGAATTTTATATAAGTAATTTGCTTGATGATAAAAATTTAGATATTGATGAAATTAAATACATTAATTCGAAATTGAAAGATAATATTTTTGAAATTGAGGAATTAACTAAAATTGCTACTAATACTATATCTGAAGTTACTCATTATACTGCGATATCGATTGCACCAACAATTGATAATCAAATTATTCAAGAGATTAAATTTATGCTTTTGGGTAATAGAATGTTAATGGCAGTAATTCTAACAGAGGATGGAATGATTAAAGAAACTATTATCAAATTCAATGATGATATTTCCCAAGAGCAGGTTGATGTTTTAACAGTGTTTTTTAATAATAAATTAAGAGGAAGACCTTTATCTTTGATAAATGTACCACTTGAAAAATATATTATTGATGAAATGAATGTTAAAGCAAGTGTTATAAAGCCAATTGCTAAAAAATTAACACAGTTCATTAATAAATCGGATAAGCTATATTATAAAGGCGCTGATCGTCTTTTGGATAATCCAGAATTTAGAAGTAATGAACTTGCAAAAAAGTTTTATGGAATTCTTGACAATGAAGAGATGATAGTTAATTTGTTATCTAGTGGAATTGATAGTTCTTTTGAAACCGAAGATTTTAAAATTTATATAGGTAATTCGGAAAATGGACTTAAGGATTTAAGTATTATAGCTTTTAAAAATGAAGTTAATGGAAAAGACATGGGTACAATTGGAATTATAGGCCCTACGAGAATGAATTATTCAAAAGTAATTTCTGTTCTAAAATATATAAATAAAAAGCTTAATGAAGGTGAAAAAATAGAAAATATTAAAATACCTTTAATGCTTGGGAATGGAAATATTAGATTTTTAGAAGAACATAAAAAAAATAATAGAAGGAGGGGAGGAAATACTAATGAGTAATAAACATGCTGCTGATAGTGATTTCTTAAAGAATTTAAGAAAAGAGGCTAATAAAAGTGATGTTGAAAATGACGCTAAGGTAGAATTTCAAACAATTGACAATGCTTATGAACAAAAGTTAAAAGAAAAAGATAAGGAAATTGCTGAAAATGAAGATAGAATAATCAGACTTGTTGCAGAGTTTGATAATTTTAAGAAAAGAAGTGCAAAAGAGCGTGAAGGAATGTATGATTCAGTTTTAGCTCAAATAGTTGGATTAATTCTTCCAGCAATAGATAATTTGGAAAAAGCTTGTCAAGCTAATACTGAAGATGCAAATTATAAAAATGGTATAGAGATGGTTTTAAATCAATTTAAACAAATTTTAGAAAATAATAATGTTAAAGAGATTAAATCTGTCGGATATCCTTTTGATCCAAGTTTACATGAAGCTATTTCAATGGTAGTTGATGAGAATCTTGGTGAAAAAATAGTAAAAGAAGAATACAGAAAAGGTTATACAATTGGAGATAAAGTTATTAGACATTCTTTAGTTGTAGTAGCAAATTAAATAAATTTTGGAGGTATATATTATGGGAAAAATTATAGGTATTGATTTAGGAACAACAAATTCATGTGTTGCAGTTATGGAAGGTGGAGAAGCTGTTGTAATTCCAAACTCAGAAGGAAATAGAACAACACCATCTGTTGTAGCTTTTTCTAAAGAAGGTGAAAGATTAGTTGGACAAATTGCTAAAAGACAAGCAGTTACAAATCCAGATCATACAATTATATCTATTAAAAGAAAAATGGGTACATCTGACAAAGTTAATATTGATGGGGATGAGTTTTCACCACAAGAAATTTCTGCAATGATATTACAAAAAATAAAAACTGATGCTGAAAGTTATTTAGGTCAAAAAGTAACACAAGCTGTTATTACAGTTCCAGCGTACTTTAATGATTCACAAAGACAAGCTACTAAAGATGCTGGTAAAATTGCAGGTCTTGAAGTTTTAAGAATCATAAATGAGCCAACAGCTGCTGCTTTAGCTTTTGGTATGGATAAAACAGATAAAGATGAAAAAATCATGGTATTTGACTTAGGTGGAGGTACATTTGATGTATCAATACTTGATATTGGTGATGGTGTTTTTGAAGTTTTATCTACAAATGGTAATACAAAGCTTGGTGGTGATGATTTTGATGAAAGAATTATAAACTATTTAGTTTCAGAATTTAAAAAATCAGATGGAATTGATTTATCAACAGATAAAATGGCAATGCAAAGATTAAAAGAAGCAGCAGAAAAAGCAAAAATTGAACTTTCTGGTATGCAACAAACTCAAATTAATTTACCATTTATTACAGCTGATCAATCAGGACCAAAACATATGGATATTACTTTGACAAGAGCAAAATTTGAAGATTTAATTAGGGATTTAGTTGATTCAACAAGAATTCCTGTTGAAAATGCTTTAAAAGATGCTAAATTAACAGCTGATGATATTTCTAAAGTTTTATTAGTTGGTGGATCTACAAGAGTTCCATGTGTTCAAGAAATGGTTAAAAAGATAACAGGAAAAGATCCTGATAAGGGAATTAACCCTGATGAATGTGTTGCTATTGGTGCAGCAATTCAAGGTGGTGTATTATCTGGAGATGTTAAAGATTTAGTATTACTTGATGTAACACCATTATCATTGGGTATTGAAACATATGGTGGTGTATTTACAAAATTAATTGAAAGAAATACAACAATTCCTACAAAGAAATCACAAGTATTCTCAACAGCTGCTGATGGACAAACATCAGTTGAAGTTCATGTGTTACAAGGTGAGAGAGAAATGGCAATGGATAACAAAACTTTAGGAAGATTCCAATTAACAGGTATTGCTCCTGCTCCAAGAGGTGTTCCACAAGTTGAAGTTACATTTGATATTGATGCAAATGGTATTGTTCACGTTTCTGCAAAAGATATGGCTACAAATAATGAACAAAAAGTTTCTATTACAGCTTCTACTAATTTAACTGATGAAGAAATTGATAAAGCAGTAAAAGATGCTGAAGCACATGCTAAAGAAGATAAGAAAAAGAAAGAAGAAATTGAAGCAAGAAATAATGCTGAAAGCTTAGTTTATAATTGTCAAAAAACAATCGATGAATTGGGTGATAAAATAAGTGGAGAAGAAAAAGCTAAGGCTGAAGCTGAAATTGAAAAGGTTAATAAAGCTTTAGAAGGAAAAGATGCTGAAGAGATTAAGAAAGCTACAGATTCTTTAACACAAGTATTCTATTCAATTTCTGAAAAATTATATGCTCAAACAGCTCAAAAACCTGAAGAAGGAAATACAGAGGGAACTAATAATACAGGTGCTACTGAAGCTGAAAGTGAAGAGAAATAATAAGGAAGGTATGAATGGCAAAGGATTATTATGAAGTATTGGGAGTTGACAAAAGTGCTTCTGATGATGAGATAAAAAAGGCTTATAGAAAGCTAGCTAAACAATGGCACCCTGATGCTAATCTTGATAATAAAGCTGAAGCAGAAGCCAAATTTAAAGAGGTCGGTGAAGCGTATGAAGTTTTATCAAACCCTCAAAAAAGAAAAAATTATGATCAATTTGGCTCTGCTGATGGACCTTCTTTTGGTGGAAGCGGATTTGGAGGATATGGAGCATCTGGATTCTCTGGCTTCTCTGGAGATTTTGGAGATGTTGATTTAGGTGATATTTTTTCATCATTTTTTGGTGGTGGATTTGGAGGAAGATCTTCGTCAAGGAGTGCTAATCCTAATGCACCAAGAAAAGGAAATGATTTAGAAGCTAATATTACAATATCTTTTGAAGAAGCTTTTAAAGGTGTTACGAAAGAATTTAAAATTAATAAAAATGTAAAATGTGAAGATTGTGACGGAAAAGGTGCAAAAAAAGGCACTAGTGTTGATACTTGTCCTAATTGTCATGGAACTGGTAAAGTTTCTACAACACAAAGAATTGGAGGATTTGGAGCATTCCAAACTGTTCATGATTGTGAAAAATGTAGAGGAACTGGTAAAATAATTAAAGAACCATGTGAAAAATGTGGTGGCAAGGGTGAGTATAGAAAAACTGTTAGCATAAGTGTTACAATACCTGCGGGTGTTGATAATGGACAATCTTTAGTTTTAAGAGGTAAGGGGGAACCTGGAAAAAATGGTGGCCCAGATGGAGATATTTACTTAAATGTTAAAGTTAAAAACACTACACCGTTTGAAAGAGAAGGGGATAATGTTAGATTAACAGTGCCTATTACAATTACTCAAGCTACACTTGGAGGAATATTAAAAATTCCTACAGTGGATGGAAGTAATATTGATTATGAAATTAGTTCTGGAACTCAATCTGGAGATGAGTTTGTTTTAAAAGGAAAAGGTTTTAGTGGAATTCATTCTAAAATGCCCGGTGATTTGATTTTTAATGTACAAGTTCAAACACCTAAGAAATTGACTAAAGAACAGAGAGAATTATTTGAATCTTTAGCGAAGACTATGAACGAACAACCACCAATTAAGAAAAAGAGTTTTTGGGATAAATTATAAATTTAATAAAAAATGAATCTAGAGTGTTGACGAAAAGTTTAACACGAGGGTTCATTTTTTTATATTATTTTGGAATTGATGTTTTATGTCATTTTTTTCACATTTTGCTGATTTTGTTGACTACTAAAAATTGTAATGATATGATTTTATTGATAATTAACAAATGAAATTGGAGGAAAAATGAGAAAGAAAATATTGGCAAGTATTTTAATAATGATTATTGTGTTTGTCGGAATTAATATGATTTTAATAAATTCATTTGTATTGGCTGATTCTCATAGATTTGATTATAATGGTGAATTAAATGAAGGAAAATACCCTGGTTTTAAAGCCAAACTTGATGCAATAAAAAGGGAAAGACCAGGCTGGAAAATTAGAATAATGGAAACTGGTCTTGATTGGAATGAAGTTATTAGAAGAGAAGGGGATGGAGTTGGTAGATCACCCCGTTCTTTAGTACAAGGTAAATATGGTGAATGGATTGTTAGTAATCAAACATATGATAACGGATCTTGGAGAGCTGCTTCTGATAAGGCAATATCTTATGTGATGGATCCTAGAAATTGGCTTAATCCTAATAATTCATCAATTTTGCAATTTATGCAATTATCATATTTTGAAGTAAGCGATGAAAATGTAAAAGTTGCATTGAAAGATACTTTTTTTGATAATATGGACAATGCTAGAATAATCAATAATGTTTCTAGGGACTATAATATAAATGTATTTTTTGTTGTAGCAAGAATTATTCAAGAACAGGGATATAAGGGTAGTGCTACATGGAAAATGGATTCTGATGGTAAGTCATATTATAATCCTTTTAATATTAATGCAAGTGGAAATGGTGTTTCTGAAATTATTAAAAATGCCTTACAAAGAGCTAAGGATAAAGGTTGGGATACTTTTGAAAAAGGCCTTAGAGGTGGAATTGAAAAAATTGGTACGGATTATATTAACGAAAAGCAGGATACTTTATATTTGCAAAAATTTGATGTTGAATCAAAAGGAACTTTATATAGTCATCAATATATGCAAAATATTGATGCACCTAGAACAGAAGCAAGTATATTAAAAAGTAAAATGGATAAAATTAATGGGGTGTTGGACAATAATGTTGTATTGTTAATTCCTGTTTATAATAATATGCCTGCTACACCTGCTGCTGAACCAAATGGTAATATTGATATTGGACCAATTAATATCCAATTAAAAAATAATCATACTGATTGGAATGTGAGAGAGAATCCAAGTATTTCTTCAAAATCAATTGCTAAAGTAGCTAATAGCAGTACAATAGTTTTATCAATTATGAGAACAAATGATGGTTGGCATAGAGTTGTTTTAGTTGACGGAACATTTGGATATATTAAATTTGAAAATGATGTTTGGGAACAAGTAAACGATGTTAAGAATACGAATGAAGCGATGATTGTTAAAGGTGATGATGTTGCCTTAAGGGCAGGTCCTGGAACAAATGAGCCTGTTATAATGAGATTAAGTAAAAATTCAATTCTTACAAGAGTTGATAATACTGGCAGATATAATATAAATGGTTATATTTGGGATAGAGTTGAATTACCAAATGGTAAAAAAGGTTTTGTTGCTAGAAATTTCTTAGAAGATACTAAAAAGGCAAATAATATATATAGAGTAAAGGTTAACGATTATTTAATTATGAGGGATGCTCCTAATGGTCAGGATATTCGTCATTTAGGTGATGGTGTTTTAGTAACTGTTCTTGAAAGAGCTAATGAAAAAGTAAATGGTTACTTCAGAGATAAAATTATCACTGCTGAAGGTGCTGTAGGTTATGTAGCACGTGATTATTTGGTAAATGTGAATGGTGAAGAAAAAGAAGAACCTAAAAATAAGCCAGAGCCACAACCAAGTGTACAGCCTGCTCCACAACCTGAAAAGAAACCTGAAAATGTGAATGTTAATTCTAAATTAATAGATAATAAAAATGATGAGAAAAAAATAATAAGAGTTTCTCCAGAAGCTAGGGCCGATGATTTGAAAAAGAAATATAGTAATGTTAAAGATATTTCTAATAATGATTTGGGAACTGGTACTACTGTTAAGATAGATAATAAGGAATATAAAATTATCAAAATTGGTGATGTTAATGGTGATGGAGAGACTGATGAAATAGATGCAATTTTAATTTTAAGAAAATCTATAGATATAATTCAATTTAATAATATACAAAATGAGGCTGCTGATGTTGACAAAGATGGTAATTCTGATGAAATAGATGCACTTAGAATATTGAGATATACAATAGGATTAAATGAAATTAAATATTAAAGAGGTAGAGAATGAAGAAAATAAATAAAATTTTAATTACGATATTTTTAGCTACTGTATTTACTGTTTTTTTAAATTTGAAATCAGTTTATGCTAGGGTTGTTAGTACTGATAGAAGTAATGTGGAACCTGGTTCTACAGTTACGATAGATGTAAGTTCAACAACTAATGTAACAAGTCTAAAAATTAACAATGTTTCATATCCAGATTTAACAAAAGTATCAGTTGTTAATTTAAAAGGTGGAGATGTTAGTGGTGATAAAGTAATTCAAACTACAGCACAAGAGTTTTCAGGTGCGGTTGGACGATATAGTTTTAAAGTTCCAAATGGATATTCTAAAACTTATACTGTAACTTTTAGTGGAAGAACTGTTAATAAAGACTTAGTCCCAGAGAATTTTACTTCTGTAGCAACTATTAAAACTAAAGCTGAACCTAAAAAAGAAGAACCAAAGAAGGAAGAACCTAAAAAATCTTCTGAGGAAGTGAGTAAGAAGGAAGCTGACAAATCAAATAAAATTGCTGTTGAGAAAGCTATTGATACAACTAAATCAAACAAATCTTCAAATAATTATTTGAAAAACATTTCAACTAGTTTAGGTACATTGTCACCTGCGTTTAATAGAAGTCAAACATCATATATATTATCATTCCCATATGATTTTGATTATAAGACACTTGAAAAAATATCAATAAATGCTGTTAAAGAAGATACTAAAGAAAAAATTGAAGGTACTGGAGTAAAAGCAGTTAAAGTTGGTACTAATGTTTATAATCTTGTGGTTACAGCAGAAAATGGTGAAACAAGAACATATGCAATTAAATTAATTAAACCTGAAATCTCAGAAGATAAAAATATGAGATTGGCAACATTGAAATTATCATACATAGATGAAAGTGGAAAAACAGTTGAGTTGCCACTTGATAAAACATTTAATGCAGAAACATTTGAATATTCTTTAAATGTTGAAAGCATAGTAAAATCAATAAAAATTGATACAACTTTACCGGAAGGTTCTGAGGGAATAAAAGTTTCTGTTTCTGGAAATGAAGATTTACAAGATGGTGAAAATGTAATTACTATTACTTTAGTTAATGAACATGATGATACTGAAAATCCTAAAAAAACAATTTATACAATTAAAGTTAATAAAGCGGCAGCAGTAACAGCGGAAACTGCCATTATGCAACCAGCTGAAAAAACACCGGAAAAGAAAGTAAATTTTAAATTGATCATTGGTATTATTTTAGGAATTATTTTGTTATTAATAATAATTTTAATTATTTTATTAATTGTTAGTAAAAAGCAAGCTAAAGATAATGAACCTGATGATTATGGATTTATTTCTGAAGATGATGAAAATTATGATCGTGATGATTATGAAGAAGATAGTGAAAATGAATATGATATGAATTATACTGAAAATCCTAATCAAGAAAGCTTTGATACTGGATACATTCCTGATGAAGGATTTGTGAAAAATGAAGATATTGAAAAAGCTAAAATTTTAGGTGGTTATGAATCAAAGATTTTAAACTCTGATTTTGATGAAACACCTGAGTTTGATGAAGAAATTACATCATCTTTTAATGATGAAAAAAAGAATAATAGAAATCAAAAAGGTAAAAGATATTTATAATGAATGGGGCTCTAAAAAGAGCCTCTTATTTTTTGGTTATTCAATAATGGATAATCTGTGATTTTCTTATAATATTAAGATTTTAAAGTGTT
>ERZ773061.475-NODE-475-length-16276-cov-4.563529_pt1 | contig 16276 bp, 24 predicted proteins | sample MGYA00580627_ERZ773061 | MGnify/ENA primary metagenome ERZ773061 (study PRJEB29015, sample SAMEA2738119) | human oral metagenome | biome: human oral; feature: human-associated habitat; material: saliva | place: China | collected 2223 ...
GCGCCCCCGACAGGACTCGAACCTGCAACCTCGGGATTGGGAGGCGATTAGTTACGCTGCTAGCGATCCTGAATGCGTGCTGAGAATTGCTGCGTAATCATCTACTTATGTCCGTCAACACAATTTCGATTGAGTGGAGAAACTCAATCGCTTCATATGAAACGTATCTACTAGCTAGCGGTTGCTCACCAAAGACGGTGAGACTTAGGAAAGATTGGATAGCGCGTTATGTGCGGTGGATCGATGAGGATCCATTCAGTGTGAAAGATACGGTGGTAGTCGAGTGGAGTGCTCATCAAGAATGGTCACAGTCCACACGTCGCAGTGCTCATCAATCTGTCAAGAGCTTCTATCAGTGGGCACACGGGCAAGGGCTCATTGATCATATGCCGATCATTCCGAAAGTTCGTAAGGCTGTACCGTCTCCACATCCTGCGAGTGATGCGGCGGTAGCTTCGTGCCTACTATCGCGGGATTGGAGAGTGAAACTCGCTGCTCGGCTGTCTGTCGAGCTTGGTATGAGGCGCGGTGAGGTCGCGTGCATTAACGTCGATCGAGATCTAATAGATTCGAGCGACGGAGCTGCACTCATCGTGCATGGTAAGGGTGGTAAGACGCGTGTCATCCCTATTACCGAGTCATTAGCGGGCGAACTGCGTAAATATCAAGGATTCGTATTCCCGGGTAACGTCGGTGGGCACATTAGTCCGGAATGGCTCGGAAAGCTACTCTCAAGGTCGATGCCAGCCGGGGTGTCAATGCATGCTCTTCGGCACCGTTTCACGACGCGAGCATATCGAGCGACGCGGGATTTAGTTGCCGTTCAGAGAGTCCTCGGGCATGCCTCTCCTGAAACGACATTAGTGTATTTGCAGATGTCAGACGATGCTTTACGTAGGGTAGTGGAGGCCGCTGCGTAAACAAATGTTACCAAACAGTTACATAACTATAGCCTACCATGTTGACACTGTCGGCATAGTAGGCTATAGTTAATCATGTCAGGGAAAACCTGACAACAACTAAAGAAGGGAGGCATCTTGACAGTCGGTGACTGGGTACAAACAGCACTAACGATTGTCGTGATCGGTCTGATGATCTATCAGATCAGACAAGATAATCAGAGGTGATGTCCCGGTAGGGGCGGCGGCAACCGCCCCTACCGCCCAGTCTCTCACACGGGATGGAGGGTGACAAGATGAACAAGAACATTCAGCTAATCGTTTTCGCCGTAATCTGCCTTATAGCAGCGGTTTTAGCCGTTCGCACAGCTATGGGCGCGCTGTCTATCGTCTCTGCGTCGGTCCTGTGGGGGCTGTGGGGCATCGCTGGAGGTCTAGCGGCGGCGATGCTTCTACGTAGGGGGTCAAAGTGACAATTTATTATTTGTCTGCGACGGACTTTGCCCGGCGGGCCGGGCTGGCCGTCGAGACGATCCGGCGGTACATGCAACGGGGGCTTATCCCACCGCCTGATGCGATTATTGGCCTCGACGACGTGAATGGCCGTCCAATTCCTGGATGGACGGCTGAGAGCGTAGACCATTGGATGAATAACCGTCTTGGGCGCGGGCACCGTAGCGATTTGAAGAAGTAGTGTAGGCGGGCGTTGTGCCCGCCTACACTTTTATTTCTCCAGCACTGTGAGGCGCTGATAGATTTCCCGATGTGTGTCGTGCGCGTGATCGTCAATTGAGTCGACGCGACGCGTAATTTGTAGGAGCTGCGCGCTTTGGTGGTCTAGCTGCGTCCCATGCTCGTCTAAGCTGCTTTCAATGCGATTCAGCTGGTCTTTCACGGAGCTTCCGTGATCCGGTTCGAGCTGCGCACGGGTCTTGCGGGTGGCGAGGAGCGCGGCCCCGCTTGTGAGGGCGGCGGCGAGCCCGCCTAGTCCGCCGGTGGCGGCGATCACCTCAGCTACAGCGTTCATTGGTCGCCTCGTGGCGTGTGTGCTAGTGCTGTGGCGGTGCCGAGCACTGAGGCCGCTAGGGATATCCACAGGGGGGCGGTGGTCTGGTCTACGATGCCGTAGACGGTCAGGATCGGGACCAGGGCTGTGATGATGCCGTATAGCCAGGCGCGGACCTGCGGGGTGAGCCACGATAGGGGTTGCGGGCTAGCGTGACGCGGGGATTCATTCACTTGGATGCTCCTACCTCGATCAGGGACACGAGATCATCAATGCGCTTCGACAGCGCATTGATGCCGTCATATACTCGTGCGAAATTGGCTCCTGCCCACTCGATTTCTAGACCTGCGTCGGTTTGTTCATTGCTGATGCCGCCGTCTGTATCACGCTTGTAATGTGGGGTGAGGAGGAGCTGTTCGAGCTTTTCAATCCTCATATCCATGTACCCAATCATTGCTCCCACGCTTCCGGTGTGTCCGTCCGGGCGTGTGATGGTGTCGGTAAGTTGCATGTCGTTCTCACTTTCTTCTGGGTGTGTTGAGAGGTAATCGAGTCGGTCTAGCTTGTCTATGTAGTTGCCGGGGCAAGCGGTAGCGAAATGGTCGCAGTGGCGCGAGAGTGGTAGGTATCCCCATTCGCTTCGGATAGCGGCGATAAGACGCGCGATAGTCCTCATGTCGCCGTCCGTGGCTGCGGGATGGCATTCGATTCCGATCGAGCGCGAATTGTTTCCGTAGCAATGCCAGGCGCGATCCCGGTCTGAAACAAGCTGCGTAATCCGTCCGTCTGATACGACGTAGTGCGCGCTGGTGGGGTTAGACCGGTTTCCATCACTGAGAAAAGCCACGACTTGATCATGGGTTTGGTTCCATTCTGGGAGCCCCCACCAATGGATGACGATTTCTGTGGGGTCGCCGTTGGGGCGACCGTCGTCGTAGTTTGGGCTTTGGTGGATGTCGGTAACCGCATAGTTCGGATTGATGTGGCTCATGCGATCCACGCCCCCTGTCCGTAAAACCTCCAGTTTTGCGTAAAGTGAGTGAAGTGATCGACGCGGATTTTAACGGTTCGCCCGGCTAGGATGAGTGTCATTGGGTATGAGTCCATGCCCGCTAGCATCCCGATAGGTATCCATGCAGAGCCGGTGGTGTCAGGCACTGGCACGCTAGAGGGGATCGTGCATAAGTCCACCTCACTGGAAGCACGTTCAAAATCGAAAGCTGTGCGCGCGATTTCGAGCTCAAGAATGTGTAGAGCACCGAGGCTAGTAATTTTCCCTCCTCTACCTCCCCATTTCCAGCCTCCGTCGAAAACTGGGGCTTGTGCAGTTGCGGGTGTGAATTGTTTTTCGATTGCGGTGGCTGCAGCTTTTGCGATCGTCGGGAAATCCTCGAGCCGATCGGAGTCGAGAGGGTAGGGGAGGCTGAGGGTAGGTGTTGTGGCTGGCATTCTTTCTCCTAGTAGGTCAGTGACGATGTGTGTGCCCACGTGAGCGGGAGTGTTTGGTTCCATGTGAGGCCGGGCGGGAGTTGGTTCCATGTGAGGCCTCTACCGGTTGCGGCTGTCGTTGTCGTGTTGAGTTCAAGACGCCACCGCTGTTTTTCATACGTGTAGCGGCCTCCGTCGATAAACGCTGTGATCGTGCGTGCTGGGTACCATTCCGGAAGCTCAGTGATGGAAAGCATGAGGCCGAGGCGTCGTGTCGCGTCGAGGAGAGCTGCGAGAGTATCTGGCTGAGTCATGTCCGGATGTACTCGTGTGTCCCATGTGAGGTGCGGGATTGAGAAGCCTCCGGGGAGGTATGTTCTAAAGAGTCGCGCGGCGGCTGCTTCGGCTTGAGATTGAATAGCGAGAGAGGTAGACAGGCTTACTGTGCGGTATCCGATCCGGCGAACGAGATCGCGGTCCTCGATCGTAATCGTGCGATCGGTTGAGGTTCGTCGTCCGTCGCTGTCGATGCCGGGCTGTTTCCATGTGAGGCGCGCGACGCTCGCAGCGTCCGAGTTTGACTGAGTAAGCGCTCCTGCGCGGAGTAGCTGCGATGCCGATAGGGAGTGAGCGGCTTTAAGCGCTGTCGTTTTGATCTTCCCATTAACGAGAGAGATAATGCCGAGTGCCCCTCGCGTGGAGGGATCCTCCATCCGGATATACGGTCCCGTCGTTTTGTGCGTAGCGGCCCACATGACAGCTCCCGCGCTTGTAGCTGCAGATTTTAGGAGAGTTGCTGCAGATTGGTTGTCTACATCCTCCCAAATCAGAGTGCGCGCGGCTGGCACGGGGTCGATCACGATATTTGGGGCAATCGTTGAGGGCAGTGCTCGCGTAATCTTGTCAATTCGCGATTGGAGAGATTCGGTTTCCCAGACCTCGCCTCCGAGGTATACATGCTCGAGATCAGCGAGAGTGTCAGCAGCGGTGAGAGAGAGAACGGGCCTGCGGGCCTCCTCGTCGAACTCGAGAGAGATGTCAGTGATTGTGCCTGCGAAAACTTCGGCGCGGATCGGCGCGGCCTCGCGGGGCCTCTGTAGAGTCACCCGGCGGATAGATCCGGTATTAAGTCCCGTCCATGTGCGCGTGTCTGAGTTCCATGCCTGCGGGCTTGTTTTCCACGCGGGGCCGGTGGGGGCAAATTGGAAAGCGAGGCCGATCCACGTGCCAGCGGCGGCGGCGGGGATAACCCAGGAGGCCGAGATAGATCCGCTTGTATCCGTGCGTGCGACGCGCGGGCCGTAGCTTGGCTGCGCGGCGGGTCCGTGGAAATATGCTGGGAAAATCGACATTACGCCTTGTGCCGGTAGGCTAATCTCCGCGGTGATAGTCCACTGGGTACCTGCCACGGCTGCGGGCATTTCATCCCATGCTGCGGGATTATCTGAGTGCGCGGCGGGCGGGCATATGATCGTTGCGATATCGCGCGGGGAGTTGGGGTCTGCGTGGATCGCACCTGATTCGAGAGATCCCTCAAATGCTGTCGCGGCGGTGAGAGGCAGCTCAATCGGCGTGCCGGTGGTGTACGTCGTGATATCCGAGGAGACAGTTACAGTCCGTCCGATCGTGTATGTTTGCATAGCGGATGCTGCGTCATCTGCAAAGAACTGAGCTGTGCATGTAGCTGCGGCGGGTTGCGTCGCGGCGTTATCGCGTCCCCATGCGATCGTGAGGCGATCGAGAGCGGGTACGCGCCTCGAGGAAACAGAGAGAATGCATGTCGCGGTAGTCACAGCGTCACTCCGTGATTGCGCCAGTCTGCGCGCTGTAGGACGCGCTGGATTTCGCGAGCGGTAGCATCCGCGTCGAGAGCTCCATTCACGGTGATATTGACAGTCACAGGATTTCGCCCATACTCACGGTATGCAGAATTGCCGTTAAACGGAGCGATCGGCACGTTGAATGTGGGAGTGGGAGGGACTTCTACAAGGTTCGTGAACGCGTCATGTACCTTATCTGACTGCGATTCCAAGCCGAGTACGAGGCCTTGACCGGTGAAAACACCGATCTCCTTAAACACGCGCGACGGGGATGCAATTCCCAAAAAGTTTTTAATACCGTTTACGGCTCCAGAGACGGTGCCCTTAATGCCTTCCCATAGTGCCGAGGCCATGTTCTTAATGCCATTAATCAGGCCTTGGATCACGTCGCGTCCTGCGGAATAGAGGAGCGAGCCGACGTTTCCGAGAGCGGAGAGGATTTGTCCGGGGATCCCGCTAATGATGTTCCAGAGGGCAGATGCTCCGTTAGATGCAGCGTTTTTCACCAGCTCCCATGCGGAGGACCAGAGATTACCTAGCGTATTTTTGATTCCGCTAAAGATGTTCGTAATGACGTTCCACATGTTGCCAACAAGGTTGCCGACAAGGGTAACGACGTTTGAGACGACGTTTTTCGCGGAATTCCAAGCTGCGGACCAGTCTCCGCTAAACAGTGCGGATACGAAATCTACAACGCTGTGTACAACATTAATGAGATCACCGAGATATGTTTTAACCGTTTCGACGACTGCGGAAACTGCGGGCATGAACGCTGCGATAATCGGCTGAACGAACTGCCAAGCCGAGGTTGCCATATTAATAATGGCTTGTCCGAGCGAGAATAGCTGTGAGGCTACTCCGCTAACCCACGGTCCAACCGTCGCAAGCGCGTTTGTAACGGGCGTGAAATCGATTCCGTCGATAAAGTCCATGACCTTACCGAGAGCATCTCCGACAAAGCTAAACAGGCCCTCGGCGATAGGACGCAGCGCCTCCATCCCGCGATTCTTGAGGATCTCCCATTTCTCGGCGGCATCCATCGTTTCGGCTCCGACCTCGAGGATAGAGTCTCCGGTCGCTCCGATATGTCCCATGAGATCATCAAGATTGATCGAGCCGCTCTTAATGGCTTGCACCATTTGAGCCGCTCCCTTGGTGCCGAACACTTTTCCGGCAAGATCGAGCGCACCTGCAGTGTCTCCGCGCTGCGTAAACTCCTCGATTTCGCGCGTGACTCGGAAGAACGCTGCTTGCATATCCTCACCGGGCTTGGCGACAGCGAGCATGCCCTTTTTCATGACTCCGAGCGTCGCGGCGGAGTCTACACCGGCTTTATCCAGCGATCCGACGAGAGCGGCGCTCTCCTCGAAACTAAATCCGAGATCGGAAAGCGTCTCGGCACCTGCAGTAATTTTTCCAGCGAGATCGTTGATTCCCACTCCGGTTGCCTGCGATACCCTAAACAGGTTATCCATCGCTCCGGAGACTTCATCATTCGTGAGATTGAATGCATGAAACGCAGCCGTCGTGCTGTTAATATCGACATCTTCACCGAGGATGCGACCGGCCTCTAGATACTGCTTCGCAACGGTTTGCAGTTGCTCTCCGGAAAGACCGAGGCGAGTGTTCAGATCGGCTACCGTTTTACCGGCATCCGTGAAAGAGGTCGGGATGGAAGTTGCGACTGCATGCGCGTCATCTACAAGCCCTTTGAGAGCATCTCCCGTTGCTCCGGTCCCTACGCGGATCGTGTCCTCGACCTCATCAAATGTCGTCCCGATATCCCATAGGGCCTTAGTGGCGACAACTGCGGCACCTGCGAGAGCGGTTCCGATCATTGCCGCTGAGGGGAGGCCTCCGGTGATCTTAGAGAATAATCCTCCTCCTGCATCCTCAGTTTCGTGCATGGCTTTAACAGCGCTCGACGCGTCACCGAGGATTTTCACGGAGAGAATCGCGCTTTTACCAGCCATGAGTGTTACTCGCTTTCGTTACTGATAATTAGGAGAGCTGTCTCTAAGATTTCCGGAGGCTCACTCAGCCATACAGAGGCGGGTATTCCGGTCCGCATGGCTAGAGCGACAACTGAGGCTGTTACCCCTCCGACCGGGTAGGGTTTTCCTCGTCCATGTCCTCGGTTCGCGCTTGATAATCGACGAGAACAGCGTCAACAAACGCCTCGTAATCGTCGGTAATCACGTTCGTGCGCTTGAGGGCCGAGTAGAGCATGATCGTCATCAGGCGCGGGCCGTCCTCGACGGGCCAACTATGCATGCGGCTTGTCTTTTCTGCGAGGACCTTGTCGGCTGCATAAACGCGCGTGGTTCCTACGGTTCCATCTGTGAGCTCGTAGTCAATAAATAGACGTTTCATTGTTTTTCTCCGGTTGCTTCGGCTAGTGCGTTTTCTAATTGGGTGATGTACATACCTACCCACTCCGGTTCGGAGACTGATGCTGCCTCTGTGAGGAAGAGAGAGGGAAGATAGACTGAGGGATGCTTTTTCCGGCCACTAGCGGGCTTTGGGCCTCGAGTGGAGGGCCAAATTTTGCGGCCCCATTGGATCATTCCCGCGTATGGAACTCGCTTGCTGCCAGCTTTTACCGTCGCAGCTGTCTTAGATCCTGCGGCGCGGATTGTTCCTGCGAGCTTTTGGCTCTTTCGCGGTACGAGGTGTTGAGCTTCGGCGACGACGAGCGTTGCAATGTCTTTATGCAGTTGCTTGAGGTCATCGAGGCTGTCGCCTGCGGCTTTCATGCGGCGGCGGTATTCTCGCGCGTTCGTCACCTCGACGAGCGGGCTTTTGCCGCGTCCCGTTCCCATGTCTAGGCGGGGAGGGGGCCGTATGAGATATCAGGGAGGCCTCCGACGGTGTTGAAAGTGAAATCCGTCGTGTTTTCCTTCTTGACTTCCCCTCCGATCGCGACGGGCTTGATCTTGACTTTCCCCTTGAGTGTCATCTGCTCGGTGTTGTTCGGAACGAACGTGTAGGGCATGATCTCGTCTGCGTGCGCGTAGGTCCATGCAACGATACCGTTCTTGTCAAAATCCTGATAAAACGTACCGGAGAGTTCTCCGCTGATTTCACCGGAGGGCACAAACTCGCTGCCATCGAGGAGAGGAACGGGGTCCTCATCCTTAATAGTCGGCGAGAACTTGACGGAGGAGAGGCGCGCGGAGAACTCGCGTGCGGAGGCGGTTTCTCCGAAACGGAGAACTCCGGGGCCGAGCTTAGGGAACTTGGTTGTCTGCGGTGCCATGAGAGGGCTCACTTTCTAAACGTTGTCTCGAAACTGATCTCGAGAGCCGGGTAGAGGGTCCCGGCGAGGTCGATTGTGTCGGGGCGGATTGCGGTGAGGGAGAGGCGCGGCTCGAGCTGGCTCGCGTATTCGAGGAGTGCGGGGAGTACTGCGAGGTGATCGCGGAAATCCGGATGCACGAGAGCCGCTTTCCACGAGCATGTTCCTTGTCCGTAGCCCTCGAACTCGATTGACTCCGGCGCTCCGATCCAGATGCATGATTCACCTGCTGCGAGATGCGGACGTAGGAGGTCAGGAGCGGTGATCACCGTGAGGCCGGGGATCGTTGCTGATTCTATGATGTCCTCGAGGTCGTAGAAACTCATGCGAAAAACGCTTTCATGTACGGACGTAGGAGCGGATAGGCGGGAGTGAGAGGATCGAGGGCGGGGCGGAAGAATTGGGCTGTTGAATCTGCGTCGAGAGCGGTTGAGGAATCGCGCGAGGAGGCGCGGCGGTTAAAGAGGTTCGCGGCTACCTCGAGGATTGCTGAGCGGCGAACAGCGGGAGGGACCGTGCTGTGTCCTATGAAGCGATCGACTAGGGCCGTCGCGGATTCGGTGCACTCTTCAATAAACGCTGTATCCGCAGCGGCTCCGTGCACGTATGCCGCGACGGCACTAGTCATGTCAGGCATTGAACTTCACTGCCTTAATCAGTTCGGGGCGCGGCGTGTAGTGAGCGGCGTATCCGTACACTGCGAGCTGCTTCGTGAGGGAGAAAATCTGCGAGTCCTGCAGACGGTAGGGCGCACCCGGCGCTTCTTGCACGCGGATTGCTTCGCTCGAGAATCCGACTGCGTGCTTTCCGGTCCAGTTTGGAACGCGTTGCACGGTGATCGTTGCGAAATCTCCTCGACCGGTCGGGAGAGTAATAGTGCCTTGGTGGTCAACGGGAGCGCTCGAGAACTGCAGTGCCTTCGGGGAGCGATCGAGAGCGGCGAGCGATTGGAACACCTGCGGGGAAACTGCGAGGCCGTCGAGGACGTAGGGGGTGGCATCGTATGCGTCGATCAAGGCGAGAACGAAATCGGTCCAGTCGTTGACGGTGGCAGAGTTGAGGTTCGCGATCGTCTTGAGCGGAGTGTTTTCAGCGGAGGTGACAGCGGTGTTAAACAGCTCGCGTGTCTTGTTCTCAATCGCGGTAGCGTAGGTAAATGCCTGATCGTAGAGGATATCATCGAGCAGCGAGATCGATGCACGCTCGACGGCCTCGAAACTGATCTCAGCGCCTCCGGCGTAAGTCATGACAGCTGCGCTCTTAATCTCGTAGGGCGCGGGCCGACCGGTCGGGAGTGCCTCTGCTTCCTTATGGTCAGAGTCAACACTGATCGTGCTCGCTCCCTTCTTGACGGCATACTCGACAGTCATGCCCTCGCTGGGGAGATCAAACGTGTGCGTAAACAGATTCGTAACAACCTGCTTAGCCTGCATGCGCTTCTCGAGCGATCCGAGCCATGCGGGGCGAGCAACGGCCTGCGCGAGGGTTGCACCTTCATAGGCTTGCACTGCCATTTCTTCACGCGCGGCAAGGGCCTTCGCATAGGCACCAAACGAGCGATACTCAAACGGCTTTTCGGCGGAAGCAGACGACGTGCGCATAGAGCGGATTTCGCGCTCACAATCGTCAATTGCGGTCGTGAGCGGCGCGATCGCGTCGCTGATCTGAGAGCGGATTTCTTCGGGGTTCATTTGAGGCCTTTCGGGCTTGGTCTTATCGGGTTGGGTGCGGATTTCGGAAATTGTCGCGTCACTGTACGCGGGAAACTCCACTACCGAGAACTCGCGCGCTCGCACGTGCGTGTACGTGATGTGCGTGCCGTCTCCGTCGTCTCGAGTTTCGTACTCGATCGGCTCAAATCCGATCGATAGTTTTGTGAGGGCTCCGTCGCGGATCAGCTGCGCAATATCGCGGCCTCGCTGAGTATCGGAGATCCGCGCGGTGATCTTGCGTCCGTCTGCGGTGTCCTCAGCGTGGGTGATCACTCCGATTGGCTCGGAGTGTCCATACCGGAGGATTGCTCCTGCATCGTCGATGCTTCCGGGAGCGAACTGCTCATACCAGTTCCCGAACGTAATCTCGCGGTTGAATGGGACTCCGATTCCCTCGATTGTGAGGCCGTCGATTTGCGCGCGGCACTCTAGGGAGCGTGTCTGCATACTTTCAAGATTCATTAGCGGTACTTTCTGGGGCGGCGGAGGCGGGGATTCCTTCGATTTCGCGGGCATACTTTGCGGAGTAGAGGCCCATTTCAATCGCTGTTTTGTGAGCGGCGTAGCGCGTGGTCGTATCGGAGCGCAACAGTGCTTCAACGTTGAACTTCACGCGCTGCCCACGCGGGACAATCGAGGTGAGAGCGTCCTCGAGGCGCGTAATGTACGACTGCAAAGTAAAACGCGTGAACGCAATCCACTCCTGCTCAACATTGGAATAGGTCTGAGCGTTTCCCTCGACAGCTGCGAGGAGGAGAGGCGCGGGGATACCAAAGATCCGCGCGATCTGCACCGTATTAAACTGCTGCGCTTCAATCCATTGCGCTTCGCGGGGAGAGATGAGGATAGGAGTGTATGAGAGGCCGTGCGGAAATACTCGGATCCTCGAGGGATTAGCCGACATGTCGAGAGGATTCCCGTCAGCATCGAGATAGTTCCATGCATTGCGCATAGCAATGAGGTCATCGGCGGAAACCTTCTGATCGGTCGAGAGGATCCCGCTCGGCTGCCCGCTGTTCCTAAACCAGCCTGCAGCGAAATCGCGGATGTCCTTCGCGGTAGTCAGTTCCGTGTGTGAGGCTTGGATCGGGCCGAGGCCAGTAGCGCTACCGGGGAGAGTAAGCAGAGGCACGTGTAGAATCTCGTCGGTGCTGTAGCTCTTCCCCTTGTAGACAATAGTTTTCACCCCGGTTGCTTCGTCAATTACTGCGTGGCAGAGCCAAGGATCAAGGACGGTAAGGGAATCGACGCTATCACCGAAACGCTCGACCTTGATATAGGCGTTTCCAGTTGCGGCGAGGGAGATAGTTGCAGTCTCGACGAAATCTCCGCGCGATTGGTGGAGGTTTGGGCGGCGGATGATTGACGGGATATCGGATGCTGCTAGCTGCTCTCCTTGCCTTTCCACGACGAGGGAAAGCTGTCGCATGGCTGTCGCGATGATGCTAATTGAGCGGTAGACGGCTGAGAGGCTTACTGCGGATCCGAGAGAGAGGTTACCGGGATCAGAGGCGCCGCGCACGCTCGCGAGGCCACTTGAGGCGAGCGTCGTCACATGCGGGTCATAGGCAGTTGATCGGGCTTCGATCCCGATAGCTGCGAGGAGGCGCGCTGTAAATCCCATATGACGATAAAACGCGCGCGGGCCGGTGCATGTCTATTAATCGGCATCGTTTGGGTCATACAGGGGTTTGCACGGGCCATGAGAGGCCCTTTTATGCGACGAGTACAGGTACGTAGTTATCTTCGCGGTGCGTATCTGCATACAAAGCGACGCTAGCGGCGATGAGCGAGGGGATAGGAGCGAGGCTCTTTTCTCGATCGAGTAGCTCGAGGCCGTTCACGCGGCGCACCTGCGCTGCGGATAGGGCTTGTCGCAGCACGTCGGATCCGTCATGAGTGAGAGTGTGATCGTCGCGAGCAGCGGTGATAAACGTTTGATCGGCGAGGCGGCGCTCTTGAAACTCAAGGACTTTCACAGGGAGACTATCTCCGATTGAGTCGAGGATGCGGCGCACGGGTCCTGCTCCGTCCGCTGCGAGACGCGTAATCCCGCGCGCGTGCAAATCTTGTAGATAGGGGATGAGCCATGCTGTTCCCGGTGCTTGGTGGATTACTCGCGAGCACGGTCCTGCTTCTCCTTGCCATGAGGCCACGACAGCGGCGCACGCGTTTTGTGGAGCTACCTCGAACGCTACAGTGATGTCATCGAGCGAGGGAGCGATAATCTCCGTATCTGCTAGGTCATCCCACATCTGCAGAGGAATGAACGTGTCCTGCACGTCTGTTAGCCGGTTCATGTACGCTCTCATGAACTCGCCTTCACTCATCGAGTCGAGTTCATCTTTGAGCGCTTGCTCGGTGATCGTATTCCCAAGTGCTGGGTGGAACTTCCACCATGCGGCGGGATCTCGGTAGTCCTCACCTACGGGGAGCGAGAACTCGATATAACATATGCTCGGTTTGGTTCCTGCGCGGCCTTTTTCCACAAGATCGTTCATGAACTCACTTGCGAGTGTTCCCATCGTTGAGGTGTACCAGCGTTGAGCTCGAGGGCCGAGCGTCACTGCGGACGGTCGCACGCCTCCGAGGATTGCGTCTCCCTGAGCTTTGGAGAAATACCAGATCTCATCCATATCGACGTGAATACTTGTCTCACCGTGAATCGCTTCCTCGTTTGGTGTGAACTGCGAGAGTTTCGCACCGTTGGCTAGCAGCTCGAGGCCAGCGTCTCCTTTCCCTCGGCGGGGCTTGAAATAGCTTGATAGGGAGGACTGCTCTACTGCGTCGATCATGTCGAGCATACGGAGACTTGAGTGCTTCGCTGTTTGCGCGGTAGCAAAGAGGTGAGCGCTTGGATTCTCGAGCATGCGGAGGATACGGATAGGCCTAAGCAGCGTTGTCTTTCCGGATTGCCGAGGGACAGTCACGAGGACATCTGAATACTTGTATAGCTTTTCTCCTCGACTGTTTAGCTTGTACTGCGTGCCCACGTCCCACACATACCGCTGCCACGGTTGCGGCATCTTACCGAGAGCGATCGAGATCGCAGTCAGCTTCGGTTCCTCACTTAGATACGACGGATCGCGGCGAGGACCGAAAGCGGGCGGCGGGAAATGAGTAAACATTCTAGTTTTCGCGGGGATCAGCTGGCATAGGGATCATTACGGAGTCGAGAACCTCAGTGAGTTTCTGCAGAGGGTCGTGTGCTTGCTCTGCGGGCCTCGGGAGCTTATCAGCGATGTCATTAAGGGCCTTGAAGAGCTGAGCGCGTCCACTCGCTGCGTCGGTAGGTTTAATGTCGTCCACGGCGCGCGCGGCTTTGAGCACGAGGGCGATCAATCCGGTGTGTGTCTCGTCGAGATATCCAGCTTCTTTCATTGAATCAATCTGAATACGATACGATTTCTCGACTTCTCCGGGATTCTCAGCTAAATACCCGCTATTTTGCCTAAAAATATCGCTATCTAGAGGCACGTCGATAAAGTCCATTTTGAGGTGAAACTCCATTTTTTTTCAGTGTTTTGGGGAGGGACTTTTCGGCTAGCGCACGGTGTATCACCGTGATTTTAGCCAGAAAAAAACGCACTAACCGGTGAACAATCGAGCTGTAGCGTCATAGATGATCGATGACGGGCCTTTATATTCACGATCGCGCTTCGCGCTATTGCATCTAATATGAGCGGGCCTGCAGTTCTCTAGCGTTGTCCTGCCTCCCTTGCTCCGTGGGATCAGATGCTCGCATGATTCTTCCCCTCTCTTGATCCTTAATCCGCACAAGCAGCAGAGGTTTCCGTACACGCGGATTAGCTCGAGCGTGAATGCCTTCCTCTGCTTGTGTGAGAGGCTCGTCCAATCGTCCCTACGTGCTCTCATGAGACAATCACCGGAGGCGCTGAGCGCGTGGTAGTGGTTGCGGCTTGATCGAGCCAGCGAGACACGTGCGCTGGAATGTAGCGGACTCTGCGTCCAACCTTCACGAACGGTGGGCCTCCTCCTCGCTGCCTGAGCTTTCGCAGATACTCCGGCTCGACTTGTAAGAACAGAGCGCACTCTTCCTCGGTCCATGCTGTCGTTTGCATCAGTCCACCTGATTCGTGAGATAGAGCGCGTGCATCATAAGAGCGTGTGCTTCATTGAGCTGCGTATGTAGCTGAAGTTGCGTGCCAGAGCATGAGTAAGGAGAATCAGGCAGAGTCTCCTTAGCGTCAATGATGCTATCTAGAACAGCGTGCACAGCGAGCTTGATATGATAGCGATCCTCCTCAGTAGTCATAGCCGTGTGCCAACTCCCGTGAGATTCACGTGCTCCGCGCGCATATCAGCTTCAAGACTGCGTAGATCTTCATAGCTAAGAGCTCCGCATACTGCTAGCTCTTCGGCAACCGGATCAAGATCTACAAGCTCAATCCATCGAGCAGACGGAGTACCGGGATATTTCTTCTGCATGTAAGCTTGATACGTGATCATTATCGTCATTGGCTTTGCCTCGCTAACAGCGGCAACGCTAACAGCGTTGCTCTTATTCGTTGGTGGAATGGAAAGACTGAGAGAGCGCGAACCGCTTCGCGCGGTCGCTCTCTCGTAAGAGGAGAGGCTAGACGCGGTGTCCGCACGGCCCTTACCGCGACGGTGATAGGGCTTAATTCTGAGCAAACGGAGCTTGGCGAGGCGCGCGGCTGTCTTAGCTGCCCTCAGTGGCAATACTGCTTCGTCATACTGAATGCGAGCATCTTGCACATAATCAACGAGAGCAGCTTTGTTAATCTTCATTGATCCCGGCTGAGGTTTCCCCTCTTCAATCCATCCGCGAGACCATGAGAGAATGCCTAGATCCTCGAGGATTGGGAGCCAGCGGCGCACGTGCCTCTCCGAGTATCCGGCGCGATCTGCGAGCTGCGAGGCCGTGATTGTCATATAACCGCGCGTATCTGTTTTGAGAGCACGCATAGTCCCTGCGAGCGTCTCGAGCAGCGTGCGTGCGCAGCGATTTTCAGAGCCTCGGAGAATACCCCAACCAGCGCGGCGCAGAGCATCCACGAGCTGATAGGCCGTCATCCCTGCATTAGTCATCGGTGCTCTCGCTTTCCGATCCATCTGTTACACCGAGACCGACGCGAACAAAGTTCGCTAGTAAAGAGCGCAAATGGTCGAGAGCGTCGTAAGCTTCGTGAGCGTTTCGGAAGAGGTATGAAAGCTTGTACTGAAAAAGTGAGAGTTCGTAATCGATTTCGTCAATAGCTTCAATGACGTAATCGAGCTGCTTATCATCTTTGATTTCGTGCAGAGGCTTACCAATCATCGGTTCATCTCCCGATTCAGTTCAGAGCCGTACCAGAGCATCGAGACAAAGAAAGTCGCGAAATGAGGCCACGTCATCGTGTAACCAGCGATATTGAAAGAGGCGATCAATACCGAGATGAGAATCGCAAAGAACGTAAGCGAAGAAATGAACAGGGCTTTATTAAGCTTCATGGGTGTACTCCTCCATAGCAGCGGCTCCGAAAATGTCAAGACCGACCGGGATGCCGATCTGAATAAGTCGATCTAGATCGTCCAGCTGCCACCTTGCAGCTCCGCGCATTCGTTGTGATAGCGCGGTTTGAGACATTTCAAGATCAGATGCCAAAGCCTTTTGGGAAATTGAGTGCTGTTGCATGTGCCGTTTAACTGTGCGTGTTACGGCTGTGTTGTAACTTGACATGCCATTAGTCTATTCGATTTCCAAATAGCTTGCAATATGAAAATCGAATAATTGTCAATTCACTATTGCATCCGTTTCGATTATCGAATACACTAACCGCATGAGCACAGCACTTTTAGAACGTTCACTAAATGACGTTGTAGGAGAAAATATCCGGATCGAGGCCGCGCGGCGAGGCTATAGTCAATCCGCACTAGCGCGTGAAATCGAGATGTCACAGCCTGCGATTAATCAGCGCTGGCGCGGCGCTGCAAGGTGGCAGCTAGACGAGCTTGAAGCTATAGCGCAGCTTTTTGGCGTATCTGTGGCCTACCTAGTAAGCGACAATGCTCCAATGCCTACACCTATAGGATTGCGCCCCCGACAGGACTCGAACCTGCAACCTCGGGATTGGGAGGCGATTAGTTAC
>ERZ773061.476-NODE-476-length-16269-cov-5.408536_pt1 | contig 16269 bp, 13 predicted proteins | sample MGYA00580627_ERZ773061 | MGnify/ENA primary metagenome ERZ773061 (study PRJEB29015, sample SAMEA2738119) | human oral metagenome | biome: human oral; feature: human-associated habitat; material: saliva | place: China | collected 2223 ...
CATGAGGATGAACGCCTACTAAGTTAAAAGATACTAATGAAACTCTATCTTCAATATTTTTCACACCATAAATTTCTATATTATCTATTTTAGAAAGTTCCGTATACATATACTTTGTAAGTTCTTTAAATTCTCTATATTTCTCGCAGCTATTGCTTCTAATTTTATTTCTGGGAGCTCATGTGTAAAAGATAAGAAATCTTTGACAATCATTCCTGCGCCAACTATACCTAAGTTCATTAATTTCACTCCTTTACCTTTAAAACTACTTTAATTATATATTGATATTTAGCAATTATCAAATTTCCAATATAAAAACGAGATTCATCATGAACCTCGTTTTACTTTTTATTATTTTGCTTTTTTTCTTGATTTAACAACTCCAACTAAAATAGGAATTAAGCTAATTAAGATAATAGCTATTACTACTACTGAGAAGTTATTTTTAACAAATTCTATGTTTCCAAAGAAGTATCCAACAGAAACAAAAAGTGTACACCAACAAAGTCCTCCGAAGAAGTCAATAGTTCTAAACTTTCTGTACTCCATTTTTCCTGCTCCAACTATAAATGGAACAATAGTACGGATGATCGGGAAGAATCTAGCTAAGAAAATAGATTTCCCACCATGTTTAGCAACAAAGTTCTCTGCATCTTGAATATTCTCATCTGAAACAAGTTTTTTAAACCATGGTTTACTCTTTAAGTATTCTGAAAAGTTTCTACCAATAAAGTAGTTACAGTTATCACCAATAACAGCTGCAGCTATACATAATAGTAATAGTGCAAATATATTATTTCCTGTTGCTGCCCATAATGCCCCACTAGCAAATAATAGTGAATCACCTGGTAGGAATGGCATAAATACCACACCTGTTTCTATAAAGATTATTAAAAATATTATTCCATACATCCACCACGGACCATGTTGAATCATTAGTTCGCCTAGATGTTTATCTATATGCAATACAAAATCAATTAAAAATTTTACTGTCTCCAAAATTTCCCTCCTGATATTAAATGTAATTTAGATTATAACATAGCTTATATACCTTGTCTAATAATTCTAATATAATATTCATATCATAATTTTATTATTCTTTAATGAATTTTTTCATTTCTGCAATATATTCTTTATTACTATTATGTTTTCTAAGATGATTTAAAACTCCTATTGTTGGCTCGCTAACATCTTCCAATTTACGTCTAGTCTGCCATAGTATTTTAACTTCATCTGGTGATAATAGTAAATCCTCTTTTCTTGTAGAACTTTTTAGGAAGTCAATAGCTGGAAACACTCTTCTAGAAGCTAATTCTGGTGAAAGAACTATTTCCATATTCCCAGTTCCTTTGAATTCTTCAAAAATTAAATCATCCATTCTTGAACCAGTGTTTATTAGTGCTGTTGCAATAATAGTTAGACTTCCTCCGCCTTCAACGTTACGTGCTGCACCAAAAAATGCCTTTGGTTTATGAAGACTTGAAGGATCTACTCCACCACTTAGCACCTTACCACTACTAGGTTCTACAATATTATAGGCACGTGCAAGACGAGTTATACTATCCATTAGAATTATAACATCTTGTCCTAATTCTACACGACGTTTTGCATGTTCAATAACTAACTCCGCTACTTTAATATGGTTCTCAGAAGTTTCATCAAAAGTAGAACTCACTACATCTGCACCTTTTACAGATCTTTCCATATCTGTAACTTCTTCTGGTCTCTCATCAATCAATAAGATAATTAATGTTTTATCTGGATAGTTTTTTCTAATTGAGTTTGCTATATCTTTTAATAGCGTAGTCTTACCAACTTTAGGAGGTGCCACAATTAATCCACGCTGCCCAAATCCTATTGGTGCTACTAAATCAACAAATCTTCCTGATAAATTTTCTTTTATAGTTTCCAATACTATTTTTTTATCTGGATATATTGGAGTTAACGCCTGAAAATGTGATCTTCCTTTTGCTACTTCTGCATCTACTCCATTAACTAAATCAACCTGAAGTATCCCTGCATAACGTTCCCCTTCTCTAGGTTTTCTAACTTTTCCACTTACTTCGTCACCTTTTTTTAGTTCAAAACGACGAATTTGAGAAGCCGAAATGTAAATATCAGTCTCACCTTTTTTATAGTCAACCGTTCTTAAAAAACCAAATCCATTCTCTGGGTGAATATCGTCTAGTATGCCAGTTGCATAATAGTGATCTTCACTTTTTGATTGTTTCTCTAAAATAGCTAAAACTAATTCTTTTTTGTTTAAAGTATAATAACGAGGTACTCCTAATTCTTTTGCAAGGATAGTCAGTTCCTTAGTAGTTTTACTTTTATACATCTCTTCAAAATTTTGATTACTCATTAAATTTCCTCTTTCTTACATTATACTAGGGGTAAATTATCTAAATTCACCCCTATCTTATAATTATTTATCTTTTACTTAAAACTATAACTGCTAGTAATATAAATGCTGCACCCAATATATCAAATATACCAAATGTTGATCCTAATAGTAAGAATGAAAACACTATTGCAGCAATAGGCTCAAGACAACCGATAATACTTCCTTTAACTGCCCCAATTAATCTTACTCCTTCAAGGTATAAGCTAAATGAAGCGATAGTTCCTATTAGTATTATTCCACTAATACATAAAAAGTCAATATAACTAAATCCTTGTGGTACATAATAGCTACCTGTTCCAAAATATATTACAACACCCGAGATTAATAGCCCCCAGGCAATAGTTGGCATAACTCCATATTTTGCGGTTAGGTGAAGAGAAGATATATTATAACTTGCTAAACCTATCGCAGAAAGGATTCCCCAAAACAATCCTACTGAAGAAATATTTAATTTACTAAAATTTAAGTGCGTTGCCATTAGTACAACACCAAATAGTGCTGCAGTAATAGCAATTACTTCTCTAGGTAGTGGTGCTCTTCTATTAACTATACAATAAAATGCCATTATCATTACTGGACCAGTAAATTGAATTACCGTTGCCATACCAGCATTAGTATATTTTATTGCCAAAAAATACGTTCCCTGACATATTAATAAACCAAAAAACGAAAAATTAATAAGTCTTATTATATCTTTTTTATTTTTAAAAACTCTAAATAAATCTGTTTTATCTTTAAAAAATAGCAATGTTATTAAAATTAATCCTGCATAAAACATCCTTGTAGATATTACCCACATTGAATTAATTTTTGAAACATTTAGTAGATATTCACCTAATACACCTGATATCCCCCAGCATGTTGCACCTGAAATAGTGAGTAAGGCCCCTTTTTGCACTGTAGATAACTTCATATTATTCACCTTAATGATCAAATAATCTTAATCTAGATTTCACTATTTCATTTGATCTTTCTACCACTTTATTATAAGTCTGTCCTTTAGATAAAAGAATACTCGTAAATAATGTAATCATATTATTTTGTGAAATCATCATATTACCACATGTGTAGAACTTCGCATTTAAATCATTATTTATGTACCCAAATGGCGAGTACCAGAATCCATATCCTATATCATTCTTATCCTCAAAGAAATCATGCGCAACATCTTCAGGATAACCCTTAATTAATGGAATTGGATATAATAGGCTTAAAGCTTTTATCGCTTGTTCTTTATTTTCTATTTTTGATTGTAATACCGAGTAAAGATCTAATTTTTTACCCATCAAAACAGTGTCTTCACTAACTTTGAAACTAGTATCATAGTGTTTTTCAAAGTTATCTTTATACTCGTTAATTATTTCTTCCTCATCGCTCATAATCGAGAAATCATCATCAAATAAATTCTCTTGTTTTAAATATAAATACGCATTTAAATTTTCTTCTTGATAATCTAATGAGATTAGTGGATTAGTACTTAAGAATAAACTCTTCTTGGATTCAAACGCAATAAAATACCTATTTTTTATAAATAAATATCTAGTTAAAGCGGCTAGGGATATATTATTTTCTAATAATACCAAGTTCTTTCTTGATAATACTATTCTCTTTAATTCATCTTTTTCTATTTGTAACAAAGCAGATCTAATATCCTCTTGCCAAAGCTCTGGATAAATATCTCTTACAACAGAAATATGTGGTTCGTTTAGCTTTTCTTTATAATTTTCAAGTTCTTCTAAGAATTGAATTCTCTCATGCCATAAAGAAGTAAAATCTTTTTCTTCTTTCATATTGAAGAATAAAGTAAAATAAACTTCTTCTTCCTTAAATACAGCTAGTATCCCAGGTATCACAAAAGTTGTATCACTAAAATCTACCCATTCTTGACTACTCTTATTTTTACCATCTGATACACCACCATAGATACCAAAATATTCTTCATCATGCTCATCTATATCAAGAAATGTAACTTGCGTTTTTAATTCCTCAAAACCAGAAAGAACACTACTATTATCAAAACTAGTTAGAAAATCATTTGAATCAAGTAACCAAGTTGATTCGTACCCAACACCAATAATAGCATGCTTTGTATCAGGTGTCCTTATTATAAATCTTTCTCCCCTTTTAGAAGAAAATAGACTTATAAATTGTGATTCATTAAAAGTTTTCTTCACCTTGAATTTTACTACAAGTTTGTCATCAAGAACTATATCACTGAAATTATAATCTATAATCCTCTGATAATCATTCATAACCATCTACTCCTCTGCCTGATTATTTGTGTTATTTAATGCTTCTTCTCTTTCCTTTTCTAAACGAAGTTTTGCTTCAAGTTGTTTTTGTCTTTGTTTAATTAATCTATTTACTTCCTCTTCTGATTTATAACTTGCTTCTTTATCAGTGAAAATAATTAAATTTTTATGTTGATTTAAGACTGATAAAATAGTTTTATTTTCTTCATTATCATTTTCAAAAAGTTCTGCAATATACTTTCTCTTATCTGAACCCACAGCTACAACAAATAGGTTTCTTGCAGACATTAGATTTTCATACCCTATACTTACTAGTTTATTACTATTTATTTCCATACCTGAACTTTGAAGTTGGTTCTTTTCATCATCCGAAAATTCTACAAGGTGGACATTTTTATTATCTTCATCTACATAACGATAGTCTAATATTCCACCATCTGATCCTAAAACTACTATTGCAACATCAATAGGATTATCTTCTAGTACTTCTTTATACTCTTGAAGTTCGTCTACCCATTTATCACTATCTTTGCATTCCGGATAATAAACATTTTTTAAATCTATATCTAATTTTTTTAGTAGTTCACGACGAGCAAATCGGTATAAACCAAAGTTCTCTTCAATATCGATATCAGCAAATTCTCTTTGCCCTAATATTATTACATGTTTATAACGATATTTTCCCATCTTACAATCATCTATCATTCTATTTGTAAACTGAGTATTTATTATATGTTCTGGTAAAGATATCACTGCACCATCCTCTAAATTTTTCTCAAATTCATCATACATTCTATTTAGTACAGCTGTTTCACTATTACACACTATATATTTCACTCTTTCACCTCCGAGCAAACTTCTTACATTTTTATATATTATATCACATTTAGCAGTTGCTAACAACGTTAACCACCTTTAACAACTACCATTAGCACTCTACTTTAATTAACTTAGATAGTGTATACGAATATATATAAGTTTGAACATTTTCTACACAATAATATTGTTCTACCGCTTCTTTATATATTCGTAGCTGTTCTTTATGTCTTTCTATCAAAATACTTTCACCAGCACCTACTGATACATTATCTGTCTTATAGTCGATTATCATATATTCTTTTTCATTAAGAATAACTAATAAGTCTACTACCCCTTGCAAAATTACTTCTTTTTCACTAATACTTTCTTTATATAGCTGTTGTGCTTGTTTAGAAATAGTAAAAGCAACCTCTGTTTCACAATTCTTTGCTATTCTTACTGTCTCTATTAATTTATCATTTATAAAGTTATAAATTTTTACTTTATCATCTGAATTATTTATTAAGTTATATTCTTCTTCAGTTAGTATTCTTTGTTCTTTTATATTAATTAAAATACTATCTTTTTTTACTAAATTCTCCAAGTAGTTATCTATATCATTTATTTCTTTATTTTTTCTAATATCGTTTATTATTCTTTCAAACAACTTATGAACAACATTCCCTCGTAAGATTGCCTTACTGGTAGATGTTGATTTAGCTAGATTAGATAATTCCAAATATCCTTTTTTATCCTCTTTATTTTTTATAAATTCATCTTGTTTATTTATTTTTTTCAAAGCACTATATGATGTTTTAGCAGGGAAGAATTTATTTTTGGATTTAGCTCCTTCAATAACTTGTTCTCCTTTTAAAGCTTTATTACTAAATTCACTATAAAACTCTTTTAAATAATCTTCATAGTTATTTTCATCACCTGATTCTACAATTCCTCCACTAACTTCTGGAATATATTGTTCAAAACTTGCTCCATGCTCGCTTGTATATTGGTAATTATCTTCACTATAATCATTTAATACTACATTAAGAATTTTTTCAAAATCACCTTCTTCAAATAATGCTTTTGAAATATTATTCACCATAGCTTCTTCTTTGTTTAATTCGATACCTTCAGGACTGACTAAATAAAGAACTTTTTCCGCACGAGTTAGGGCAACATATAGATTGCGGACTTCTTCTTCTCTTTCTTTAATACGAATTAAAATACTATTTAGTTTATATAAATTATTAAAATAACTATTTTCGATAGTTGAAATATTATACTTTTTACATAAATTATCTATATCGATACTTAATCCAAATTCCTCAGTAAACAGTACTTCGCCACTATATCCCCTTTTACTAAATGAAGTATCCAAATCAGAAACAAAGACGTATTTATACTCTAATCCTTTAGAAATATGGATGGTAGATAGAGTTACACTATTATTAGGTACTTTTTTCTTAGTTTCAAATACTTCTTCATCTTTAATATTTTTCAAATGATTAACAAAACCACTTAGTTTATTATCTAGATTTTGATAATCTATAACTAAATCTCTAAAGTTCTCATAATAATCTACTTCTTCATCACTTACACTTATTGTAACTAGATAATTAATAAAATCAATATCTTTAGAGATTTTTTCTAATAAATCTATCAATGAATTATTTAGACTAAAATTCAACCATTTATTAAAGATGTTTAATGTTTTTTTGTCTTTTTCGGTAGCACTATTTTTTATTTTTTCAAATAAATTTTTTCCATCTTTAAGAGAAAGTTCTAACAATTCGTCATTACTATAATCAAAAATTTCACTATGTAATAATACTATCAAACTAGCTTCTCTATTAGTATTATCTAAAAAGTTAAATAAGTTGAAAAGTAAATTAAAACATATCGATGTAGTAAATCCTACTTTTTCTTTAAAGAATAGTGGTATATTATATTTTGAGAAAATATTTTTATACTCTATCATCTTAGTACTATTTCTTACTAAAACTGCATAATCACTATATTTATTTCCTTCTTCAATACCTTTTAGAATTTCACTAGCTATATTTTCTATTGATTGTACTCTATAAAGTTTTTTATCATCTTGCTCCACCCCAGTAAAATAACTAACCTTCCCATTAATTAGTCTTGTAGGTATTACATTATTATTTTTTTTCTTAACTGCAGGATAATATAGAGCACTCTCTTCATCATAACTTATACCAGCATTTTTATCTGCCATTAATCTATTAAAGACATAGTTACTACTCTTTAAAATATTTTCATGACTTCTAAAGTTTTCTTTTAGTAGAATACAGATACCAACACCTTCATATTCTAAACTATAGTCTTTATTTATATCATAGTTTTCAATAAATAGTTTTTTATAACTATTATATTTTTCTTCAAAAAGATCTGGATTAGATCCTCTAAAACCATAAATAGCTTGCTTTACATCTCCAACTCTAAAGAAGTTTACATTATCACCTTTTATTATATTAAGAATATACTCTTGTAAATTATTATTATCTTGATATTCATCAACGTATATTTCAAGGAAATAATCTCTATAGTAATTTGCCGCTTCAGTAGGTTCTAACTTCCCTTCTTTTTTATGAACTAAGGCTTTAATTGCTAGATGGTTTAAGTCTGAGAAGTCTAAAAAGTTATTAGCTCTTTTTTTCTTAATAAATTGTTCATGTACGCTTATTAAAACTGTTCTAAAATTATTAGAGAAATTATACGTATGTTTTGCTATTTGAAAAATAGATAGATAGTTGTTAAGTGTGATAAAAGCATTATTTAGATCTTCTGCATTAAAAACATTCCCCTCTGCATCTAACTCTCTTTCCAAAATTCTTATTAATTCATCAATTTTTTCAATTTTTTCAAGTTTACTACCTAAAAGACTTTGTGTCTCATCCTTAAAAATTTCTTTACTTATTTTTTCTTTCTTTGTATCTGAAAGTACACTGTTAGAAATAAGTTTATAAATATTATATTCTTTATAACCATCTATAAAACTTCTAACATTTTTAGCATAGTTTACAGCAAGAGTAATTTCTTCTTTAGTAGTTAATGATTCTAATTTCTCATATTGTTCTATTAGTTCATAATCTACTAAATTAAATTGCTGTAAAGTAGTATCTAGATTTCCTAGGAAATCTTTGTCTAAATACTCTTCAAAATTAGGTATAGTTAGAAGTTTATAATATACATCAATTATAGATGACACAATGTTATTTTTATCCCCTAGTATTGTAAATAGCGAGTCCGTAATATTTTTATCTTCTTTTGCATATTGCTCAAGTACTTCATTAATTGCATCTACTAAAAGATTTTTGCTATTTGGTAGGACACTGAAATTAGGAGATAAGTATTTATATTCCCCATCAATCTTTTCCTCAACTAAATAATAAAATTTCTTTAAGACACTTAAACAGAAACTATCAATAGTAGTTACCAAAGCATTATTCATTAGCATTCTCTGTTTTCTTAAAAATAGTCTGTCTTCTTCTAATTCAGTCGCTAATAATCTTTCAGTAATTTTATTTTCTATACGTACTAACATATTTTTTGCAGCAGCTGTTGTAAATGTCAGTACTAACATTTTATCTATATCCCATCTATCACATGCGACTTTTCTTGCTATTCTTTCTGATAAGACTTCTGTTTTACCACTTCCAGCTGCTGCAGCTACTAAGATGTCAGCCCCTGTTATTGAAATAGCCTGCCATTGAGGTGGTGTTGGTGGATATTCTCTATTTTTAGCAAAGCTATCAATTTTTTCAATTTTAATCATAAATTTATCCTCTTAATTAAAAATTATCACTTACTATTTTAACATATATTAGGTACTAACGTATATACTTTACTACTTTAATTCACCTTTACGCTTATTCTAATAAAATTAAACATTTTTTGTTTAAAAACTAAGTTTATTGAAATTTATTGACTTACTAAAATAACCCCTATATAATTAATGAAGATTTAATAAAATTTTACTAAAGGTGAAAACATGAAATATAAATATTTGGCACTAGCTCCGATAGTTATGGCGGGAGCTTTACTAAGACAAAATAAAAAAATTAAAGTTACAAAATATACTTTACCATTTAAAAGCTTGCCTATCGACTTTAATAATTATAAAATTGCCCATGTCAGTGATATTCACTGCGATAAAGTCGGCTATAGTGATTTATCATTTTTAAATAAATTAAGAAAATTCAACCCAGATATAATTGTTATAACAGGTGATATACTAGACAGTTATAAAAACGACATGGATGTTGCTTATAACACTTTATGTCAACTTAGTTCTATTGCTCCTTGTTACTTTGTTACAGGAAATCATGAACTACGTTTAGATAAAGAAAGAGAAGAATTAAAGTCAATGCTAGAAAAACTAAATATTACATATCTAAGTAATGACAGTATTACATTAAATGTTGGAGATTCTGAAGTTAATCTAGTTGGAGTTGAAGATTATAACTATTTTAAGTTTAAAGATAATTTATATCATAGAGAAAACTTTAAAAATATGCTTAAAGAGTTATTCTCAAGTAATAAGTTCAATATATTATTATCTCATCGTCCTGAAAAGTTTAACCTGTATGTTGAACAAAAATATGATTTAGTTTTTTCTGGGCATGCGCATGGTGGTCAATGGCAAATACCATTTGTTGGTGGTGTCTTTTCTCCAACTCAAGGTTTCTTTCCTGAATTCTATAAAGGAATCCATAAGAAAGATAATACTTCCTTAGTAATCTCTCAAGGACTAGGAAATAGTTCTTTCCCGCTAAGAATAAATAATTTAAGAGAATTAATTTTAGTTACATTAAAAAAAGAAGATTAGAGAAAAATCTCTAGTCTTCTTTTTAGTTTTCATCAAATTTAGTTATTTGTGCATCTTCAATGCTTAACAACTTATTAAATTATTCGAAATATAGCTTTTCAAATTTTTCGATTTTTTCTTCGAAGCCTTTTAATGCTAATTCAATAGCTTCTGGTTTAGACATATCTACACCAGCATTTTTTAATACATTAATTGGATAGTCTGAATTTCCTTTTGATAAGAATTCATCAATATACACTTGTGCATTTTTGCTATCTTCTAATATTAATCTAGATAATGCTTGAGCTGCTGAATATCCAGTTGCATATTGATATACATAGTAGTTGTAGTAGAAGTGAGGTACTCTTGACCACTCATATTTAATTTCTTCATCATAAGTAAATACATCACCGTAATATTTTTTAACTAAGTTGAAGTATTCAGTATTTAAGAAATCAGAAGTGATTGCTCCACCATTTTGTAGGTGTTGGTTAATAATATGTTCAAATTCAGCAAATTGTGTTTGACGGTATACTGTACCAACAAATCCGTGAAGTGCTTCATTAAGAACTCTTAACATTCCTTCTTTATTTCCTTCTTTTTCAAATTTATTGTATAGATATTCTGTTAATAATGCTTCATTACAAGTTGACGCTACTTCTGCTACAAAGATTGAATAATCTCCATATACATATGGTTGATTTTTTCTAGTATAGAATGAATGCATTGAGTGACCTAATTCATGGATTAATGTATATACGTCATTAAGTGTTCCATCAAAGTTTAATAAGATAAATGGTTTAGTAGTGTATCCGCCCCATGAATATGCTCCAGAACGTTTCCCTTTATTTGGATAAATATCAATCCAACGTTCAGTAAATGCTTTTCTCATATTATTTACATAGTCTTCACCCATTGGTTTAACCGCTTCTAAGACGATATCACGTGCTTCTTCAAAAGTAAATTTAATAGGTTCTCCATCTATCATAGATACTGATCTATCATATAATCTGAAATCATCGAATCCTTTTACTTTTTTATGTAATTCATAGTATTTGTGTAATGCTGGAATTTTACTATTTACAGTTTCAACTAAATTATCATAAACTTCTTCAGGGATTAAGTTACTTGATAATGCATGATTTCTAGTTGAAGAATATTTATGAGTATCAGCATAGTATTTTTTAGTTTTTAAATTTCCACCTAATGTAGAAGCTAAAGTATTAATATGTTTTTCAAAGTATTTATATAGTGAGAAGAAAGTATTTTTTCTTAATTCTCTATCTGGACTTTCCATAAATGTTCCATATGTTCCATGAGTTAAAACATGTTTATTACCATCTTTATCTTCAACATCATCAAAATCAACATCTGTATTATTTAGTGCTGCGAATGTTTCATCACTTGCACTTAATGCTTCACTAGCCATAGCAATTAATTTTTCTTGCTCTGGATCTAATGTGTGGGGACGTTTTTTATTAATTTTTTCAATATCAAATTTATAAACTTTTAATTCATCAAGTTCTTCTATATATCCATTTAATACTTCTTCATCTACTGATAAAAGTTCTGGTACTAAAAATGACCATTCAGCTCCAAATTTAGAAGCTAAGCTTCCAGTTTTAGCATAAATTTCTTTGTTTTTACTGTCAGTACTATCTTGGTCATTTCTAAAGAAAGCATAAATATATAATTCTTCTAATTTAATTCCCCATTTTTCACTAACTTTAAAAACTTCTAATAGTTCTTTCGCTCCATTAGTTACTTTTCCTTTATAATTTTTAATTTCTGGAAGAAATTCCTCTACTTCTTTAAATTGTTTCCAAAAATCTTCTTCTGTTGCGAAAATAGATTCTATATCCCAAGTATTTTCAACTTTTTGGTCTTTTCTTAGTAATTCTGCCATGTAATTTCTCCTTTATTATTACAAAAAATTATTCTTTACATACCATTATATCACACGTTCACATAATTTCATATGTAATTTTATTGAAAATAACAATAAATTTTCTGAAAATATAATATTTTCTCACTAAAAAAGAATGAAGTACTTATTTACCTCATTCTTAATTAGACTTAACTTACTTTCTTATTACCATATGATCATAATTTTCATGACCTATATAAATTTCACATTCTTTTTTAAAGTTAAAGCTCTCATACAGTTTTCTTGCTCTATGATTTGATTGAGCTACATTTAAACTTAATAGTGGATAACTACTTTTAGTAAAGTCTTCCAATAATTTATTACCTACACCTTTTCCTCTACTTTCAGAAAATACATATAGTGTATCTAAATAATACTCACCTTCTAGCATTTCATCATAATCAAATATAATACTGTTGTTACTTAGCCCAAATTTGCTTCTTACATTATTAAACCAAAAATTCCTCATTTCATCTAAGTTATCATAATGATAGCTAAATGAAAAACCTAGAATCTCTCCATTTTCTTCGTAAACTGTACAATACCTATAACTAAATCTATCTTCTTCCGACTCAAATATATAAGTTAATATCTCGTAAAATTTTTCTTTCGATACTTCATTTAGTATATCTAATTCTAATGACTCTACAAATTCCCCTAATCCTTCTGATACTTTTTTATCATCTTTAGTTGCTTTTCTTAACATGTTTCCTCCATTATAGTTGGAATTTTATATTTTCTATTTTTAATTTAGTACCATTTATTATTCTGTTTTTATAAGAAATGCTTGCAGGTGAGTCGTTATCCCAAACACTCTCAAACCATTCTAAAAATTTATTAATGTCAAATTCTATTTTTATTAATTCAATATACACATTCCCTATTTTTTCCGAAATAATAGCTAACGGACTTGATGTTTTAGCTATACGTGTTACTAAACCATAAGTAGTATTAATTATATTTGCCATACCCGAAGCACCGTTATTAACTACTATATTTTTACCATTATTATAAACAACCGGTAAACAAGTATGTGTTGTCGCCATAATATCTATATTATTTTTCTCAAACCAAGAATCCAACTCTTTTTGTCGCTTTTTATTTTGTAAATTATCATATGAACATTCCCAGCCTGACATGCTTTTTTCATCACCATGAGTTATAGCTATATTTTTATCAAAATATCTTATAACTAATGTTTTTTCTCTTGATTTTATATCTTCTAAAATTTCATTATCCTTTACATTTTCTTTCATTATCTTATGAATAATATTTGATCTTTCTACAACTCCACTTTCTACATCTTCAGGATAATTACACCCACAACCTAATAAATCATCTTTGCTAATTAATTCATATTCAACATTACCTAATAGTTTCGTAGAATTTACTTCAGAATTTTTTTCAATAGTTAAAAAGTCTTCTTCTTTCACATCAAACCAGTGCATATCTCCATTAAAGATGATCTGTGCATTTTCACTTTTTGCTAATTCATTTATTTTATTTAAAGCAAATAAATTTCCATATAGTCCACCTACAATATAAAGTACATCGGATTTTGCATCAACTATATTTTTAGTCCAATTTTTATTTAATATATATGCTAATGAACAATTTCTACCTTTTCCCATTTCGTCACCTATCCAAATAAATAAAGAGTAAAGTTAAATAACTTCACTCTTTATTATAATACATTTATTTCTTTTTTGCGAACAATCCTGGAATTACATAACCTAACGTACATAAGATTAATCCATATAAGTTAACTCCAAGTAATAATGCACTCTTTCCTGTTCCAATTGCCCAACTTGACGGAATCCAGTTTACAGTTAGGAATACTCCTAAAATAATACCTATCCAGAAGCTTAAGTGGAATCCTATTTTTGTTGGTGTTACTAAGCCATGTAATAAGAATATTGGAGCTAATCCTATTACCATTGTACCACTAATAGTTGTAGCTTTCAGTATATCAGTTCCCATAATCATTGGTAAATTACCAATAAATGCAAATGCAACCATAAATAAAATCGCTACTAGCTTTGGATTATTCAGAGGACGGCCTGACATTTCTGGAAGGTCTTTCCCTGTTAATTTACCCAAACTTGCAAATGTTGAATCTAATGTAGAACCTGCTGCTGATATCATTACTACTATCATAGCAAAGTATCCTGCCACTCCTAACGTTTTACCTAATGCAGCTGGAACATTACTGCTTACTGGCATTCCAATTAGTTTAGCATGAATACCGATAAAACTAAATACTAAAATAGATATAAATCCTAAGATACCTGAAACAAAGAATGCTTTTAACATTGTTTTTTCACTAGCTATAAATCCTCTATCTGTCAATACTGGATCATGGAATGGATAACTAAATAATTGTAGTATTGTTACTAATAACATATCTACCCCTGCATCCATTGCCCAGCTCCCTGATGTTACAAAATCAGTAATGCTATGTTGTGGTAATATTAGAGCTACTACCCAACCTACGAAGAAGATGAAAATAATTGCTTGAATTACGTCAGTAACAATAGAACTACGCAATCCACCTAATACTGTATATCCTAATGTGATTAATGTGAATACAATAGCTGCAATAATAAATGCTTTACTTCCTGATTTTCCGTAGTAACCTCCTACAACTGATGTATTACTCCATACTTCATTAAATAAACGGATTAAAATTGCTGCTGAAAAAGCAACTGAAGCTGCTTTACCATAATTAGAAGTTAAGAAACTTACTAATCCTTTAGCTTGATATTTTCTTCTTAATCTATAAATTGCTAATCCACAGATAGGAATACATAACCAATATGTAGCATACGCTAAGCCACCAACAAATCCGTATTGAGCTCCTAAGTTAGCAGCATTAGTAACTGATTTAGCAAAAATCCAGCTTATAAAAATACTTAACATAAGCATCATTTCTGTTGGCTTTTCACCTTTGTTACTATCTCCTCTGAAGAACCCTGCTTCTGTAACTTTTTTAGGGGATAATAGGAACATAATTATTCCATAAACTACTAGGAATCCCCAAAATAAATATCCTGTCATTCCTTCCATTTTCTATATATCTCCTTTTATTCTACCTCAGCAACATTAGCATATCTTGCGAATGATGGTTCATAATTTCTTACTTTGTATCCTAATTCTGTTAATATAACAGCTACATAAGATGCACGAACTCCAGTTGTACAATATGTAATTTGTAATTTATTTTTATCTAAACCTTTATCTTCAAAGTATTTTTCCAACTCTTCTCTAGATTTAATAAAACCATCTTTATCAACTAATGAGTTAAATGGAATAGATATTGCAGTAGGAATATGTCCAGCTTTGTTTTCTCCGTAAATAACACGGCCATTATATTCGACTTCTAGTCTCGTATCAATAATTTGTACATTCTCATTACCTACTAATGTTAATAATTCATCAGTGAAAATAGCATTACTGTTATTTTCTCCTTCAACTCTAACTACACCACTAACATCAATTCTATCTTCTGATGGATTATATTTTTTATTAAATCCTAATGATTCAACTTGTTTAAAACCGCCATCAATAATTTTAACATTATCAAAGCCTGCGTAATTAAATGTATAAAGAATACGTCCTTCATCCCCGAATCCTTGATCTGGCATAGTAAATCCATAGACTAATACTTCTGAATCTTCTTTAACCCCTAACTTAGAAAAAATTTGTTGATAATTTTCTTTAGAAAGTAATTTCCCTAATTCTTCTCCTCCAAATTCCCCTAGTAAACTTATATCAGTCCAATCAACAACCGTAGCTTTATCATACATTAAAGCTCCTTCTTCTAACATACCCCCACGAGCATCAATTACTACAAGATTGTCGTTTTCTCTATTAGATAATAAGTATTCTGCATCAACTAATTGTTTAAAATTAAATTGTGTCATAAAATACTCCTTTCACGAATAATTAATATACTAATTATTATATCATATATTATTTAAAAAAGTATAATTTTATCTTTTAATATAAGTGAACTTGTATATTCAGGTGTAATAATACACATTAGAATTAAATAAAAATA
>ERZ773061.477-NODE-477-length-16254-cov-4.320267_pt1 | contig 16254 bp, 19 predicted proteins | sample MGYA00580627_ERZ773061 | MGnify/ENA primary metagenome ERZ773061 (study PRJEB29015, sample SAMEA2738119) | human oral metagenome | biome: human oral; feature: human-associated habitat; material: saliva | place: China | collected 2223 ...
CCTGCTTGTTTATCTACCTTACCATTCTTAAGCTCTGTATAAGCATTAGTTCTGGCAGTAGATTCTTCTGATATCTTGTCTGTTAGTTCGGTTTTAATACTTTCTACCTTACCTTTTAAATCAGAAGTTGTTTTGGTATTCTCAGTATCAGCTGCAATTCTTTGTTTGGTTTCCTCAGCAATTTTCTTATCTAATTCAGAAAAGCTGGTTTTTCTATCTTGTATTTCCTTATCTACTTTGGCATTAGTAGCAGTATCTTTTGTGTTTAACTTATTAGTTAAGGAACTTTCAAGAGCAGTAATAGCTTGTCTACGTTCAGTTACTTCTGTTACTAAACGATTATCTAAATCCTTATCTGCAGCAGTACGTTTTGAAGTCTCAGAATCTAGTTTTGATGTTAACTCTGAATCAGCAGCAATACGGTTAAGTTTCTCTTCTTGAATAGCTGAATCTATTCTTGAGTTATTGCTTTGTACAGTTGATTCTAACTGAGTTATCTTCTCCTTGTTTGTATTCTCGGCCTGTGTAGCTCTATTGGCTTCATTTGATACCAATTCAAGAGCTTGGTCTTTTAACTCCTGTACTTTTTCTGTTACAGTAGTACTCAATGAAGATAGGGTCTTTTCATTTGAATCAATACGTTTATTTGATTCTTTCAATGACTGCTTTATCTCCTCGGTAGTTCTACGTAAGTTACCAGATACTTTTTCGTGGTTAGTATCTACTTTGGCTTCAAGAGAATTTATACTTTTATCTAATCTATATCGGTCTTCTCTTGATTTATCTACTTCTTTGTCGATAGTTTTTTGTAGAGCTGTTAACTTGTTAACTGTCTCTGTAGCAAAATTTGGGTTACCTGCTAGAGTATCTGCCAACTCTTTTAGAGCTTCTAGTGCTCTTGGAGAACCTTCTACTAATCTGTCTAAAGCTCTCTTTACATCATACTCTGTTTGGAAATTTAAATCGTTTTGAAGTTGAGATACTCGGTTAATTTCTTCTAACCGTTCTAGTTTACTTTTAAGTGTATCATTAAAGTCATTCTTTGAAAGTCCATAACCTTCTTTCTTAGATACTTTATCTGATACACTTATAACTGATTTCCAGAATTCTACAATAGTACCGGTAAAACCGTTAGCTACTGCATCATCATAATAACCCTGAAGCAGTCTCTGGTCTATCTGCTCACCGGTATAGTGTTTACTAGTGTACATATATTAAAATGTTTTATTAGTTTTTACCTGCAAATATTTCACCATCTCTACTTAGGAAGTATGTACCTTCACTACCAGCAAAACCATTTTGAATACTTTCAGGATTATCTGGGTTAGTATCTCCAGCATCTTGTAACTCTTCACCAATTATAGTACCACGTATGGGTAATTTATTTATTCTAAACTTTACTATCTGACCCACACCTAAGAAAGGTTCAGGTGTTATGTGAAGCTTACCAAAATAATCTTGATAAAAAGAATCGAATTTCTCTCCTGTTAAACTTCTTAGATAGCTGATATCTATACCAACATCTTCAGAAGCATCGATTTGTAGTAATGTAGGTCCAGTTACTTTCACTAAGTTACTTTCATAGTAAAACTTATCATTGTTAGCTTTAACTTTTGTCCACCTTAGTGTAAGGAACTTTGCCATTATTTTAAAAATTTAATAACTGAATTACTATCCACTTTTAGGATAATCATATATACTATCGCTTCGTCTTTAGCTTGTGCAACTTGAGTATCACCTGAAGGCCTATAGACTTTACCATTGATTAGGAATCTATCTTCTGCCCAGTTTAAATCAAGTTTATAAGAACCATCACCTAAATCTACATAATATTTACCACCTTGTAATTCTCTTAAATAATCCTGTGATATTAAGATAGATAGGTTCTCTTGGTTATTTTCTCCAGCTACAGTACTTTCGTTGATTGGCCAGTTTCTAAAATAGTTATAGAAACATAATGCCTCTATATCAATCTTCTCATAGTATGGTGTAAAGTCTTCACCGTGTGAAAGCAACTGGTCTACGTGCCTTGCCCATACTATTGATTGCCTTCCAGCGTCAAGGTCTAAAAAAGCTTTAATGTGTTTTTTATACCTATCCCAAGATTTATTACTAACTAGATGTCTACCACTTTTAGTCATAATTAACCTTTTGATACTATGTTGAATTCTTCACTACCTGATGATATAGGATATGTTGGGTTTGGTCCACTTAACTTAGTAGGTACTCTACGATTTACTACTCTTGGTACTACTGGTATAAGTGGTTTATTACATATTGGTAAGAATATTTCTAATCTTGAAGCCAACATACATAAGTTCTGCCTAAGCAGATCTATAACTCCACCAGGTTTAAGAGCTGTAAGATAGTGATTAATTAAACCTGATGTTGATTCAGTTACGGTATCATAATATTCTATCTCGGTTGGTCCAGTAGTAATATGTTTAATACGGTCTCCTCTAGCTGAATCATCTTCACCGGATTCATTTGTTTTTGTTGAGGTTACTTCTTTTATATAATGACCTGCACCCGTTAATACATTTAATATCTTTACATATAGATAATCAAACGCAGCCAATTCCATTATTAGTTGGTTCTCTAGACCTTCATAATATAATTCATTGTTGTATTGCTCTAGCGGTATTTCATTTTCACTAGAACGTACAACTAATGGTTGGATATATAATTGCCATTTGTTGATATATAAAGATTTATCAGCCTGTGTCATACCCTTAACTAATTCCTCTGGTATATATGAATCTATCAAATTATATATACTATCGGATAGGTGTGTTTTTACTACATCAGATATTAAGAGTGTTTTAGTTACCTCTCCAACTACACCATCGGTTGAATTCTCTAATTTTAGATTTATATGATATATACCTGGTCTACTGTAAGTATGTGAAGGAGTTCTTTTATTGTATTCCCCACCCGTATCATCACCAAAGTCCCAACTAGGTATTAAACTAGCAGGGACTTTTGATAATAATTGGAAATTTGCAGTTAGACCTTCGGTTATAATCTGAAAGTCTATGCTCATAATTGTTATTTATTAGATTCCATCTCTTCAATTACAGCAGTAAGTAGAGTGTCTACTGTATCACCTTCTTCAGCTTCTATTCCGTATACTTCAGAAGCAATTAGTGATAACTCCTCTAAAGTGAAGGCTTTAGCAATCTTTTTAATCTCCATTCCTTCTGAATGTAACTTCTGAAGTTTGGCGTTTAAAGTGTTTGCTCTGTCTTCATCGATAGTGTTTTGAGTTTCTTCCTCGGTCACATATTCCAAATGACCTGAGGTTAGAGCTCTTCTTACTTTTATTGAGTTAATTTGGTTTGGTTTTAATTCCTTAACCTCACCTCTTGATACTTGTAAGCCTAATGAAGCATCATAGAAACTGTAAGCTTCTGAACCTAATTTTACTTTACGTAAGTTTGTTTTTGCCATATTCTTTATATTTGTTATGTTATACAACTTGATTAAAGTTAAATAGTCTAATCAAGATTAACTGACAAGAATGGGTCGATGTTCATGAAGCTTGGGAAGCTATGAGCTGTAAACATCTTACTTGAATCAAGTAACAAAGCAGCATCTTGGTACATCTTACAGAATCCAGTTGTAAGAGAAGCATAGGTTGCTTGTGTTTGGTTAGATACGATTCTTTCAGATTCAAGCATAAGTTCTTTAGCTGTAAGCTTAATAAGAGCAGCAGATCTGTCTACCAATAGTAATTGGTTATCTGGTGTATTTGGATGAATCCAGAAGTTAGCTTGGTTTGGTACTGGGCTCTTAACGTTAAGAGTTGCATCAGTAGTACCGCTCTTACGTTCTTTGAATTCCTTCAAATCCAACATCTCAATTGCTTGATCTTCGCCACCGATTAAGTTTTGGTAGTTACGGCCAAGTCGAGAACCTCTTACCCAGATATGTAATAGGTCTTTATATTGGATACCTTTGGTAGTATCATATACACCAATTACTGGAGCAGATTCAGCACCGTTAGCCATGTTACCGTTCATTAGTACATCCATTGCCAATGAATCAAGAGCATAACCTAATTGGATACCAAAATCACGAAGGTAGATACCCAATACGTCGATTGAAACGTAGTTACGAACTTCGTCGGTTAGTTTGAAACCCTTACCAATCTTAAAGATTGATACTGACTTCTCACCATAACTGATGTCTCCCAATGGGATAGTTTCAGCTTCGTTAACTTTAGCTGGAGCAGCATCAGACATGTTGATGTGTGGCATTGTAACTTTAAGGTTACTTACCTTCTCATCATGTGCAATAAGATTTGGATAGAATGGAGCCTTTCTGATACCTGATACGATAGCAGTACGGATGATTTCTGGAACCAACCAACGTACTGAAGAATCTGGCATAGTGAATAGATTCTCCATAGTAGTCATTCTAGGGTTGATACCTAACTTGTCGTAGTAGTCTTCAACTGAAAGACCATACTTTTCCTTTACCATCTCTTCTAGAGAGATATCGCAGCATACGTTATCTTTAGTACCTGTACGAGCAGAATCCATGAACTTAACCAACTCTGGGAGTTCTTTGATAAAATCACCTGCTTTATAATTTTCGATATTTACTTTTGATGACATAATTATTTTCTTTTGTTGTGTTACTTTACTTATCGGATTAATACTCGTACAACCTCATTAGCATCAGTTGCTTCTGTAATAGCAATGAAGTTGGTTTTGTCAGTAGACTTAGTTACTTCTACAAAGTGACCAGACTTAATCTGACCTGTTGGTTTAACGTAGCCTGGTTTAAGAGCAGCATCTGATACATAGTTACATGTAGCAAAAGCTTCTACCATTACAGTTACTTCAATTGGGAAATTACGTTGACCTGGGTAAGCATGGTGTTCACTGTTTGTTACAGCAATTCCAAGATATACTTGGTTTGCTGCTCCAGTATATGGAGTAATTTCACCTGCATCAGTAATAGCTACTGGCATACCTTTGTAGATCTTTTCACCTTGTTTTACACAGAATGCTTCGTGTAGTTTGTGAGATTCACTCTTATAGATAACTACTCTGGGAGTTTTTTCACCCATAAGGGTTAATGGTTTTTGTTCCATAATTTAGATATATTATTTAATTAATATTACTTGTTTGTTACTCAGCCTTATAACGCTGTTTGTTACGCATAATTGAAGAGACAGCTTCCTTGGTGTCCTTTACATCACCACTGTTTTCTTCGTTCTTGGTAGTTTCTGGGTCTGGGTCTGAAACTGAAGATGCTCTACTAACGTCTTTAGAACCGCAGCTAGAGCAGTGCAATGGGAATAACTCTTCCAATCTTGCTTCATAAGATTTGTTTAAAGCTTCCAATTGAGCAGCTCCTGTTGTTTCACTGTTGAGCATTGTAAGGATAGGGTCATTCTCATCGAATTTATCACCTTGCATCTTACGGTAGTTTGCTACTGATGTTTCACGAAGTTTAGTGATGTAAGTTGTTCCAAGTTCTGCCTTAGCAGAAAGAGATACTTTTTCAGCTTCAAGGTTTGTTACTTTCTCAGTTAGAGAAGCCTTTTCAGCTTCAAGGTTTGTTACTTTCTCTGATAAGCTTGCCTTCTCAGAGACCATGTTAGAAATAAGAGAAAGGGCTTCTTCTACAGAAGCTTCTTTGCCCTCCGAAAGGACAAGCATATCTTTTCCGAAAAGCTTATCCAAGAATTCTTGAAGTTCTTTGTTCATTTGTGAATTACTTGTTGTTTGTGTATTAATATTATTATTAACTGGAGTATCGTTGTTTTTCTCTTGATAATAATCAGTATCTTGCTTCATATCAAAGAAAAAATAATCCTTTGCCTTATTATCAGAATACTCACTGAATGAGTTCCAGGTCTTATGAGCAAAGCCTGGGTTTACTATCTGTCCGTCTTCTCCAACCTTTTGAGCAAAACTATCTGCTCCATGTGATACTAGGGATGTTTCTAGATATCTTACGATGTCAGTAGCTATACGACAGATTAAGTTACCTTTTTCATCATATGTACCTAATCTGTTATAGAATTCAGCATCACTAAGTTGTGGGTGAGATTTTTCCCATCTAAACTGTACAGTTACTGAATTACTATGGATTGATGGTGGGTCCATTAGTATACCCCTTGCTATACGGGGATTAGCCTTACCATCAATTTTAAGTACTCCATTTATACCGGCAGGGATTTTGAAACCGTCATTGGTTTCATAGGCTTCTTGCCATAATACTTTAGATACAGCTCCGATTGCATTACCAACATCTGTACTGTGGTCACAGTTAACTGTTTGACCTAGTAACATTTTCATTGAGTTGCGTAGTACACCGTTCTTACTAAAGTCTGTAGGGTTGTAATTCTTAGATACTACTGTAGCAGATAGTAATCTAAACATAGGTGTAATAAACTCTTTATCCTGAGGAGTAAGGTCTTTTACATCTAAGTCAGGATAATAAGTATGGTAATTGAGTGAATTACCAAATAAACCAAATGATTGAACTGATTCTTTGCTGGCTTCTCTCCAAGAAAAGAGGTTCTCATTTAGTTTTAGTAGGTTCTCATCGTCATTATTAACATTATCAGGTATATCACCTAACATGATTGTATGACCTTGGCCAATCACCATCTGAGATAGATGACTGGTGTTTTTACTAGTTATTGGCTTTGTCATCTTGTTTTTATATTTTGGTCACCTCTTTTAGGGTTGATTTTTGACTTATCTCTTTGTCTACGAGCAGATTTGTTTTTGGTATCCTTATCACTATCTTCATCTATGACTTGTTTAATACCAGCCTGTTGGTCTATCGGAACTCGAGGTTCATCCTGGTCTGGTGTATCATAGCCCATAGCTTGGGCATATTGTTGAAGTGAAATAATACCGTCTCGGTATAGAGCATTAAGATTCTGTACCTTATATTGGTTCGCTTGTTGAATCTTTACATCATCCGATACAGTGGCAGGATACCATATAATAGATATGCCTTTTGGATTGAATCCAGCCAAAGTAAGTTCTAAATTATATAAGAATTCAAGTACATAACCAATAGTTCTCTGGATATTCTTTAATTGAGCCAGTAGAGTTGATAAACTTACACCAGCTCCACCTTCTGTATTTGCAGAAGTAACTCCGATAAGTGAACTGTTAATACCTAAACCATTAGCAATTGATTGTTGGTTCATAGTCCAGGGTATATCTAAGTTAGCCATATCCTTAGTAGTAGAGTTTAGCTTAAACTCATGATCATCTTTGTAACCAACTACTAAACCATCCTTCATACCTTCCTTTAGACGTAACTTCATTTTCTTAAGTTCTCTATCTAATCTGGCCTGGTATCTAGGGATATTCTCGTTGGGTTGAATGTCTGGTTTTTCCATTAAAGCTTCCATGAAACCTAACATACCAGCATTTTCCATAATGTGTTTCATGTTCACTTTCATATCTGATTGGGTCTTAAGAGAATCTAAAGCAGACATGAAAGGTGGTATACCGTAGGGTTCATCGGTATCATTAATATAACCTACATACTTGTAAGTACGGGTATTTAATTTTATAAAAGCTTTATCAGGGTCTGTTTGACCAATGTTTCTTTGATAGGGTTGGTATACACCATCATTTTCTCTTTTGAAAACAATGTTATCAGGGTTTACAAATACTATGGTAGATAAGCCATCTAAATTAGAATTAGGTACACCTTCTACTGATAGTGAACCACTTACCATTAGTTGTACTGCCATCTTATTTACATAACCATCTATACCTGCCATACAGTTTGACCATCTTTTAGTTTTATCCGAAAGATGATCTCTCATCAAATCTGCTTCTCTATCTGTATTGTTTGGGAACTGTACTCTATGTCCAGTATTGGTTAACTGGAACATATCTTGTAAAGCTTTTCCAACATCAGGGTTAACCTTATAGAGATCTCTGATAAGTTTTATTATCTCAACTCTAAAAGAAGGTTTAACAGTTTTAACAAAGTCTGTTAGCATTAGATTATTACTACTAACAGAATCATCTGGTACTGATACTCTACCAGGCTCCACACTAGTAATAGAGGGTTTCTTCACAGGCCTTTCCTTTTGGATTGGAGGAGTACGCCCTCTATTTACCGTTATGTTATAACCGAATATATTCATATCTTTAACTAATTATATTATTCTATAGTGATTTAACCTCATCGTTTTGCATTATAGGGGTGATATGACAGTGTTATTTTTACCTTTACGAATGTGATTAGTTATAGCTTTACCCATAATATCATCATCAGCAAATACATCTTCTGATAAGGCGTCTTCACCTTCAGAGTTAGACTTATGTTTACCCATAGCTACCGGTCTATTGAAACTATCATAGATGAAGGTTTTAGATTCGTATATAAAGAAAGGGTCTTTTACGATTATGTTATCATTTCTTATATCTTCCTCCAAACCATTTATAATAACAGATCTGTTTTTTGCAGTAGTAAGCCAACCTGGAGCTTTATCAACTTCTGGTCTGGTTTTACCCTTTTTCTTAATCATCTTCTGATAGTAGTACAACCTTGGATAACCTTCAGTCTGTAACATTGATGTTACAGCTAAACCTACGTCATTAGATTCTGGTGCTAGAGTAGCCCAGTTAAATAATTGACCAGTATCACCTAATAGTCTAGCATATTTTTCAATTGGCATTCTACCTTTATATACTGCATTCTCTTCACCATCTTTATCCATACAGGTAAATGATGAGTAGTCGGAAGCTCTACCAGTTGCAACGTCTGCTCCTATAAAATAAGATTTAGTTTCGTCTGGTAAATTGAATTGTAAATACTGACCGTTATATCTACGTTTTATTACTGGGTATTCTGATAGACAATCTTCTATAGCTTTGATATCCATCAAATCAAATACTGAGTTACCAGAACTAAGGAAGTCTCCATCAATCTCTTGTGCAGTACGTTTTGGTCCAAGGTTTTTTGACATAACATTATACCATTCCTGGTCACGTTCTGGGTGCATTTCCCAGAAAAGACGTATAGCATTAAAGTTATTACCTCCAGATATTGCATCTTGCCAAGTCTTATAATAGAATCCTTGAGAACCGTATGGTGTACTGTTAACAATAGCACTACCTCCGGTAGATAGTGTTGGTAGAGCTGCTGCCCAAATTTGACCTGCCCATCTTACAATAGCAGCTTCGTCTATAACCAATAGAGATAGTGATTCAGAACGACCTGCTTCAGAAGATGTTGGAATTGATTCTATAAATGAACCATTCTCAAATTCAATCATTGAAGAACTACCATACTCACCTGGACGACCATTTGTAATGGGTACCTGCATATACCAAGGTAAGTTCTTGTACATGAACTTGATCTTCTTAAGTACTTTCTTAGCAGTAGTATCTTTAATAGATATAATATTTACCTTCTTATTGGGATGGTACATTGTTAACCAAAGACAATATGCCGATATAAGCTCAGTAATACCAGCCTGTCTAAACTTGAGTATGATGTTGAATCTCTGTAAGACAAACTGGTATAAAACTGATTTTTGATAAGGGTATAGGTCGAATCTAACCTTACCTCTTACCGGGTGTATAAGCCATAAGAATTGTGTAAAATAGAATACATCTTTACTAACTTTAGCTAAGTTTGATATCTCATCTTTGGTAAGACCTTGTGTTGAAGTATCAATTTTTATTTTAGCCATTTGTTGAATTTATAAGTAACTTCTACTTGTATATCTGTATAAATATTTTTCTCTAATCGAGGATCTCTGTTTAATGAAATACCCAGGTTATAATCTAACAGCCTAGTCTTGAATGAAATTCCAGGTGTTATAGATAATGATTTTGAAAATACATTATAACGTACTGAAGTAAAAGGTTGTACATATAGGTAGCTAGATTTATTTCTAGTTAAACCATTTGGAGACCAATTGTATTTATAACGTTCAAAATCAACTGAGTAATCTTTGGTTTGATATACATCAGCTGATTTGTTATAACTAGTGAATTGTATGTTATTCCGATTTAATAGTACCTGAACTAAAGAATCCTTTGTGGGGCTAAAGTTACCAAAATCTGTAGATGTAAAATCTCTGAAGTAATAATCCTGTGGAAAATCTCTATTGACCTGTTTACTATGAATGTTACTATCTACGACTTTAAAGCTATTACTTGAAGATGGCAAATCAGAATTACTACTTCCAGATTTGATATCTTTAGTACCCCAATAAAGGATCTTTGTTGGCATCATCGTTTGACTGTACTTAGGGATCTCTTTAAAACTATCTTCTGTGGTATGTATCTTAGTTTCCTGTTCTACAACTTTGGAAGAGTTGTTTTCCTTAGTTTTAGTTACAACGACTACTGAAGTAGGATTTAACTTCGGTTGATAAGCTGTTAACTGTTTGCTAAGTGAATAATTCCTGAAGCAAAGATATATAGTTACTCCAAGTAAAATCATGATGATAGAATTCTTGAGAAAGTCTCTTAAATTTGAACCAACATATCTTCCCTCATCTGAGTAGTATCTATGTATGTACTTTTTTAGTTTCTTCATATTATTTCAATTACTGTTCACTAAAACAGCCCAGGCTGTTTTAGTCTAAACGAGGCGTAGCCGAGTTTAGAAACCTTAAACTGTTCTTTTCAAAAGTTCTTTAACTACTGCAGAATCTTCTTGACTAAGATCACTCTTAAGAATGTATATCTTGATACTGAATGTATGTCTAGATTCTACAGTTTCAAACTTAACCTTAAAACCATCAACCAATAGTTTCATGGTTTTATACAACTTCTTAAGTGTTTCAGTTGTTAAGTAACTTTTAGAGAATATCTCTCTTGTAAATTCTGATTTATTCATATTCTTGTTCTTTGTTTGTAAACATATAGTTCCTTGGTAGCTAGAAGGCAACCTTAATAATTCTAGGTACCTTTCAAAAGTTGAAAGTTAGTACTAGTTTTAAAGCTACGTAGTTCAGTTTTTAAGCTAAAATACTACACGTCGACTTTTTCAAAAAGTCATAAAAAGGCTACTTTTTGCCAAGAGCTAGGCATACCTAACTAGTTCATTATCAATTAGTTACGAACAAAACGGAGCGGCAAGCGAATTAAGACTTGAATTACTTTAGTAATTCTAAGTCTTATAACCTATACCTTATACGTCATTAGTTACCAGATAACGTTATTATGCTATATATAAAAAAAGAAAAAAAGGTATATATATAAATATATACCCAAAAAAAGAAAAAAATACAATACCCGGCTCTAGAGACGAAAAGGCTAACGATTAAGGCATTTGATAAACCATAAACCCACTTCGTACACAGAGCCCTTAGCTAATGCATACCTTGCCTTATTGAGGTAGTAATTGTAATTCGATGTATTCATGTAAACCTTAAACTCATTCGGAAAGCCCATAATGTTTTTGAAGTCCTTAATCCCAATAGGCCAACCATCAGGTCTAAATTGCCTATCTGCAGGTCTTAATGTTAATGGAGCCTTATCCCATTCCAATCTGTAAACTCCAGGTAATGTTGACATCTTAGCTGTTTTAATTGGCCACTTCTTTTCATGTTTGAAGTCATTAACCCAAAGGTCATGTATCTGAGCTACATTGAGATTAATCTTCTTTGGGAGTTTACGGTAGTCATACATTGCAAGTACTTTATCTGACTTTGGTATCCAGTTACAGGACTCATTGATGTTAGAACATAAGTCTAAGTCAGTAACTAGAGGTTCTAATACACCTTTGGTATCTTTCAAACTATTAACTTTAAACAACGTATCAAATTTGTTCAACAGCTTTGCTTTCTTCTTAAGCACTCCAACTATTACTAAACGTTTTCTAGATAGTTGAGAATTACCAAACTCAGATACTGAACAACAATGATAGATTAGTTTATACTCAGGTAATGATTCTTCAAAGTAAGTCTTAGGTAGTAGACTTAATAATCTGGGTAGATTCTCTAAAAGAAACATCTTAGGTTTGAAATGATTGATAGCTTCTAATACTAGATTCAAACTCTTATTCTTCTCTGGTTTACCAAGTTGTTTAACCTTTGAAAGTCTCATAATAGAAGATGCTCCACAGTCTGGAGAACTAACTATTACATCAACTTTCTTATCAATCACATCTTCTAAGTTTCTTGTAAACAATGAACTACCAAAGTTACCTTTCCATTGTTCTTCTTTCTTAGTATGAAATACTGCTCTTGGTTCTACGTTACCAATGATATTATGTTTAGCCAGTTTCCAAGGGAATAATAAAGCTCCCTGACCAGCTGATACACCTAAAACGTTATACTTTCTCATCCTGGAAATTGTTTTACGAACTGATTATAAGCTGCCTGTAATTTAATATCATAACTATTTTGTTTATAACCTGGTCCATTATATCTTCTAGCAAATTCTGACCACTGTCTAGTGTTCAAATACTTAATAATACCAGTAGTATTAAGAAAATTAATCAATAACTCTAGCTGGTTATCTTCTGATTGGGTGTTTAAGTTTACAAACTCATCAACGTTTTTACATTTACAAGCTGCATAATTTAGGCCCATTATTTGGAATAAACCCCAACTAGCAGACTTTAATGCTGCCTCCCTATCAATGACCATAGCTCTTTTAAGACGTGTCCATTCTAATTCTCCGCCTTTGTACTTAGCTTTATTCCATGTAGGATACACTATATCTGGTTCGGTTTTTAACAGTCTTTGTAAGTCTTTATTACCTTTCTTCTTCAACTCTGTATAAAACACATGGCCTTCAAATAGTATTTTACAACGTTTTGAGGGTAAAAATCCACCTCCAACTCCTGATTCTACCAGTTTTACAGCTAGCAATGATGCTGGATGTATACCGTGTTGTCTAGCAATTTCTGCTATTCGATTATTAGTTAAACTCATATACTATAATTTTATGTTAATTAATATGTAGAATACAAGGGAGTATTGCTATAAGGCCTGTCTGTTACAGATTTATAGGTAATATTTTCAACACATTTAGTTAATAAACTGTTAAATAGGCTTACAGTAAAGCTACCTCAAGCCGGAGAAAGGTATTTCAAGATTTGCATAATTAAAAAAATATTAGTATATTTGCAATATAAAATAAAACAATAATAATTTATATAATTTATGGAGAAAATAAAACTAACAAGTAGAGATCAAGTACTATTCTACGATGGTAAATCAATCATCGAATTAGTATCAGTAAAGAGTTTAATCAAGGACAGCGATGAAATACTGCTTTCCAATGGAGTTAAAATAAAAATGGAATCCAATAAAACGGGTGATTTCAGAAGAACTGATTATAAGAGAACTGAATTTAGAAAAGAAGGTTATCTTGGTTTCATTAGAAAATATGAAGAAGGTTCAACTGATAAATACCATCAGTTTTATAATGCTATCTTAGCTAAGATAGGGTTAAAAGTAAAGCTTAATAAGATAATGAGCTTATTATCTTCAACTCCAAATGAGCTTATATTAGATACAGAAAGCCAGGAATATTTAATCAAACTTAATAAAAAGATAAAGTAAATGTACATCATTTTAATAATATACGTAATGTGTTTGCCTATCAGTTTAATGTTACTGGCAAATAGGGATTCACTCCAAGCAGTAGATAAAAGAGAAAACTCTTTACTGTTATTCTTCAAAATATGGTTAATCTCACCATTCTTTATACTCAGAATGATAATCAATAAATTCTTCTAATATGTATTTACACTTTAATCACAAAGGTCAGTTTAAGGGTTACTCTCAAAAGGTACCCTTCTGGCTATTCTGGCCAGTCTGGATTTATATAATAGCCTTTCCTTTATTCCTATTTATAGGAGGTCACTTATTACCTTTCATTATATTCTATGCCTGGAATCATATTATAATTCCTTGGGAACCTTGGATAAAGAAAGGCCCTGATGCTGAATATAGGCTTTGGTTAATAACTATGCTATTGGTTTGCTCATTGCCTTTATGGATATTAACTTTAACTGGGTATTGGTGGCATTAACCATTGCCAGATGTGTAATATAATTTAATTCTAGTAATATGTATAACCTTATTTGGAATATCTATATAGGTAAATATATTAAGGGTTCTAGTAATACACTCAGGTTATTATTTAATAAGGATGAATCCGACCCTTTATTCGAGGATATTTGGCCTAACGAATATTTCCTAACTGGTTCAATCGAATCTATAGAGGAACAGATTATTGATATATCTGCAAACTACATTAGGTCCCTAGACCCTTACAATAAGTTAATCGATAGCACTAACATCAACTTTAATTATATCAACGATGAACAAAACATTTAACCACTGCTCTATTCCTTTTAACCCTTTTAGTTCCTGGGTTAGAGATAGAGAACGTTCAGTATTTACCAAAATCGGCAATAACCTCAAAGAGATATCTTTCTTTAGAAAGGTCCTTAACGTTTTCCTTATGCCTTTTTGCACTAGTAGGCAGAAACCATTAGCTAATCAGATGATCCAATACGTTGAGCACTTTGATATAGGTTTATCTTATTACCGAGGACGATGGATAATCACTAATGGCTTATACATTACACCTTATACTATGGAGGATGTGCTTAGGATAATTAGGTTAATCTTTAAGAATTACCCTTTTAGTATGAGAAATTCAATCGTTACCATTACCCTAAGATTGGATTATTCCTTTTGTCCTAGAAGGCATATTAGAGTATTATTCGATAACTATGTGGAAATACTTACTGCAGAGGGAGCCTTAATCAATAGGGTTGAATATAAATGGAAAGGTAATAATTTTATTAAGTGGGTAAGAAGATGGTTTGGATATTGATGGCATTAGGTATATTATTTATCCTATCGTTAAGGTTAATGTTTAGGCTTTACCAGTTGAAGAAATTAGGCTATAGGTATAAGATTAATTGGTTCTGGTTCTGGTCTGTATTTGTTGCCTTCTATGCTGTATTGGCTGTAATCATTTTGCTTCATAGGTTCATAGCTTGGTGCCTGGGCTAGGTACCTCTTAACGTAGGGCCCAAAAACCTGGGGCAGTAAAAACGGGGTACGGTTACCCATTAAAAAAATTAAAGAGTGTTAAAAATAAGGGATAATATTTTTAACACTCAATTTTCATTTATTTATTATCGAAAATTTTATAATATAGTTTAGTATAATTTTCTTTCAAGTTTGGTAAGTCTTCACTATAATAATAATATTTTCTTAACAGCTTTGAAATAAAATATTTCTTAAATAAATATTCACTTAGATATATATAATAATTGCTTAATTCTATTTCATTATAATCAAGTTGAATATTATTTAATTGTCCGTTAAAAGTTTCTAAACGTTCTACAAAATCTATATTTGCTAAATATCTAAATTAATACATATTTGCAAATAGTAAAATACTGTTATTTGGTTTTTTATTTAGTTTATAATGTGTATAAGTTACAGCTACAAAAGCAAATACTACAAATAAAACTAATGAAAATAACACACCTAATATAATAAATAAAACATTCATAATTTTTAATTTTTAAAGATTGATTTAATTTGATTTTTTAAATAGGGAGGTAGATTTCATTCTACCTCCTTAAAATAGTTATTATTTGCTTTCTAATTCTTTTTTACAGAAGTTCAAAGCATTTGATAGAATTTCTTTTTTTTCTTGCTTTAAATTCTCATTGCAAACGCTATTTAATGAATAATCATTAATTAAATAACATTCTTTGTAAAAATCATTAAACGCTTTAATAAGTGCTTTTTGATTTTCTTTGTTTTTTTCATTAATTAGAGAAGAAGCGCACGAAAATAACATATTTCGTAATTTTTTACGTAAAGATTTTTTTTCTTTTTCATTGCAATCTGTAAAAATCTCATCTTTATAAATAGATGCTTTTTTTGTACCTAATGATGTTTTAAGAAGTCCCTTTGTACTACTTGCAAAATTTTCAATAATTGTTTTTGCATTAATTACATTTTTTGCACTCTCTAAATTTACATTTTGTTTTTTCATTTTTTTTATAGCTCTTTTTTCATTTTGTTATTACTATATTTAAAGTTCTTCAAGGAGTGAAAAAAAGCTACTTAAAAATAACTCCCTTTCTAAACTTTTATTATTTACATTGCAAAGTTACGAATAATATTTTAAATCTGCAAATTTTTTCAATGTTTTTTTTCAAATATTTTTTTTGATTGAATTATTATTTTTATTTTGACAATGCAAAGATATGAATAATTTTTTAATCTACAAAGAAAAAACTAATTTTTTTTTT
>ERZ773061.479-NODE-479-length-16228-cov-3.774624_pt1 | contig 16228 bp, 17 predicted proteins | sample MGYA00580627_ERZ773061 | MGnify/ENA primary metagenome ERZ773061 (study PRJEB29015, sample SAMEA2738119) | human oral metagenome | biome: human oral; feature: human-associated habitat; material: saliva | place: China | collected 2223 ...
CCTTTAACTTTGTGGATGGCGAAGGCGTCCGCAACTCCCTCTATGTCAGTGGCTGTATGTTTCACTGTGAGGGCTGCTATAATGCAGCAACTTGGTCCTTCAACGCTGGCATTCCTTATACGCAAGAGCTGGAAGAGCAGATTATGAAAGACTTGGCAGAGCCTTATGTACAGGGGCTGACCCTCTTAGGCGGCGAGCCTTTTCTCAATACAGGCATTCTCCTGCCCTTGGTCAAGCGGATTCGGAGAGAGCTGCCGGATAAGGATATCTGGTCCTGGACGGGCTACACCTGGGAGGAGATGATGCTGGAAACGGAGGACAAGCTGGAGCTGCTGAGTTTGATTGACATTCTAGTGGACGGCCGTTTTGACCTTACCAAGAAGAATCTCATGCTGCAGTTTCGCGGTTCCTCCAATCAACGCATCATTGATGTGCAGAAGTCCCTTCAGTCTGACCAGGTAGTCATCTGGGACAAGCTTAATGATGGCCTCCAAGCCTATGAGCAAGTTGATCGAGATGGCTTGCTGTAATCATCTAGATTGGAGTAGAATTTCCAGTATAAAAACAGGACATATAGTTCAAGTTTGTCCATATTTTTTAAAATGTGCTTACGATGATGCAAGTGGCTCTCAGAGTTCATGGCCCAAGCTCTATTTTCCTTATCAGAAAAAGCGGTGTCAATGCCTTGGTATCGCTTTATTTTTCTATGTTTTGGCTTGAATTCGATTTCAAAGTTGAAGTCGTTGACAAAAAAATAGGATTTTTTTACAATTATATAATATTTTTAAGAAATTCTTAAAAAAGCCATGTTTTTATGCTATAATAGACTAGAGTAATTTCGCACAGAAAGTAGTAAGGTGAATGTATCAGAGATCAAAAAAATCTAATAAGAAAAGCAATCGCTTGAAAATATTTAACAGCACCCTGTTGGGTGTTTATACTTTGTTAGCGGCTTTCTTGATTTTCACAATTTTCCGCTATCATTTTCTAGCTTTTCGCTATGTGAATATCTTAGTGACAGTCCTCATCCTAGCAGTGGCAGTCCTATCAGGATTCCTCATTTTCGAGGGGAAGGCAGGGAAGGCGACTAGCGTCCTTTTGATACTAGCTCTACTTGTGGGTTCAGTATCTATGTATGCTGTGAAAGGTTTGGTCGACTTGTCAGCAGGTGTCAACTCTACTTCCAACTACTCTGAGTATGAGATGAGTATCGTGGTGCCGGCAGATAGTGATGTCACGGACCTCAAGCAGTTGACAAATGTCTTGGCGCCATCAGGCAATGATCAAGACAATGTCCAAGCGCTGATGAAAAATATCAGTCAGACACAAGGGCATGAGCTGACAGTGGATACAGCTTCTTCTTATCTAGCTGCCTATAAGTCACTGACTTCTGGTGAAGCCAAGGCTATGGTCTTGAATAGCGTCTTTGAAGATACCATTCGTGGGGAAGATCCCGACTATGCTTCCAAGATTAAAAAAATCTACACTCACAAGATGAGCAAGAAGATTGATACAGCTGTCGGCAAGCAAAATCCTAATGCAGAAGTCTTCAATATCTATGTCAGCGGCATTGACACTTATGGACCGATTTCTTCTGTGTCACGCTCGGATGTTAACATTATCATGACAGTCAACCGTAAGACCAAGAAAGTCTTGCTGACGACGACGCCTCGGGATGCCTATGTTCCAATTGCAGACGGTGGCCTCAATCAGCCGGATAAGCTGACCCACGCGGGTATTTACGGTGTAGATGCTTCCGTTCACACCTTGGAGAACCTCTACGGTATTGATTTGAATTACTATGTGCGCCTGAATTTCACATCCTTCCTCAAGTTGATTGACTTGCTGGGCGGAATTGATATTGAGAACGACCAAGAATTCACTAGTCTGCACGGCAATTACCATTTCCCTGTAGGCAAGATCCATCTGAATTCTGATCAAGCTCTAGGCTTCGTCCGTGAGCGTTATTCTCTAAATGGTGGAGATAATGATCGTGGTAAGAACCAAGAAAAGGTTATTGCAGCAGTCATTAAGAAACTGACTTCGACAGATGCACTGAAGAATTACAACGCCATTCTTTCAGGACTACAAGATTCTGTCCAGACCGATATGAGCTTGGAGACGATGATGAATCTGATCAATACTCAGTTGGAGTCAGGCGGAAGTTATAACGTGACTTCTCAGGCCTTGACCGGGACTGGAAATACAGGTCTGCCTTCCCATGCGATGCCAGAAGCCAATCTCTACATGATGGAAATTGATCAAAATAGTTTGGCAGCTGCCAAAGCAGCGATTCAGGAAGTAATGGAAGGGAAGTAAAGCATGATTGATATTCACTCGCATATCATTTTTGATGTGGATGACGGTCCTAAGACACTAGAGGATAGCCGACGTCTGCTCGAAGAAAGCTATCGTCAGGGCGTTCGTACTATTATTTCTACTTCTCATCGCCGAAAGGGCATGTTTGAAACGCCCGAAGAAAAGATTGCAGCAAACTTCAAGCAAGTGCAGGAGTTGGCTAAGCAGGTTGCTGACGACTTGACCGTGCTATATGGAGCGGAGATTTACTATACTAGTGATATTTTGAGAAAGCTGGAAGAGGGTATATTTCCCAGTCTAGGTGGCACCAAGTATGTCTTGATCGAGTTTAGTATGAATACACCCTATAAGGATATTCACTCAGCCTTGGGCAATGTTATCCGCCTCGGTATGACTCCGGTGGTGGCCCATATCGAGCGCTATCACTGTCTGGAAAATGACGAAGATAGGGTCAGCGAATTAATCAATATGGGCTGCTATATGCAGGTCAACAGTTCAAATGTTTTGAAACCCAAGCTCTTTGGTGATCGTTACAAATTTATGAAAAAGCGTGTTCAGTTCTTTCTAGAGCGGGACTTGGTTCATTTCGTTGCCAGCGATATGCACAATCTCGATGACAGACCGCCTTATATGCAAAAGGCCTATCAGATTGTCGCGAAAAAATACGGCGCTGAGCGTGCGGAAGAACTCTTTAAGACAAACCAAGAAATCTTATTAAGTAACGAGTTTATTTAATCAATTAAACTCTGGAGAAAGTAAATACATGAATCAAGAAAATCAAATGATCGAAATCGATGTGTTGTCTCTGTTGAAGACACTTTGGAAACGGAAATTTTTAATCATCTTAACTGCCTTATTGACGGGAATTTTAACCCTAGGTTACAGCGTTTTTATTGCCAAGCCTACTTATAAGAGCACGACGCGTATCTATGTTGTCAATCGCCAGCAGGGCGACAATCCTGCTTTGACCAACCAAGACCTGCAGGCAGGTTCTTATCTGGTAAAGGACTACAAGGAAATCATCTTGTCTCAGGATGTCTTGGCATCCGTCATTTCAGAATTGAAATTGTCAGGTTCGCCATCTGACTTGGCGTCTAAGGTGACGGTGACTGTACCGACAGATACTCGGATTGTGTCTATTACAGTGACGCATGCGGATCCAGCAGAAGCCAGCCGTATCGCCAATACCTTGCGTGAAGTTGCTGCTGAGAAAATCATCGCTGTTACCAAGGTCTCTGATGTTACGACGCTGGAAGAAGCGGAAACGCCGAAAACACCGTCTTCTCCAAATATCCGTCGCAATACTATCATTGGAGTGCTTGCGGGTGGTGTCTTGATGGTCCTTGTAGTAGTGAGCGTGGAAATCCTTGATGACCGTGTCAAGAAGCCAGAAGATATCGAAGAAACCCTAGGAATGACCCTACTTGGTGTCATCCCAGATATGAGTAAGGTAGGTTAGGAGATACAATGCCAATATTAGAGTTAGCAAAAAAGAAAAAACTTTCTATTTCGAGGGTAGAGGAGTATTACAATGCTCTTCGAACCAATATCCAACTTAGTGGCGAGAACATCAAGGTGATTGCTGTGAGTTCTACCTTCCCGGGAGAGGGAAAGACGACAACATCAACCAATCTGGCTCTGACCTTTGCTAAGGCGGGTTACAAGACTCTTTTGATTGATGCGGATATTCGAAATTCTAAGATGCTTGGTGGTGTTTTTAGGAGTAGTGAGAAAATCACAGGCCTAACAGAGTACTTGTCTGGAAATACAGACTTATCGCAAGGATTGTGTGAAACGGATGAGGAAAATCTCTTTGTTATCACTTCAGGGCAAGCCTCACCAAATCCAACGGCACTTGTGCAGAGCGAAAAGTTTGAGGTAATGATGGATGTTCTCCGTCGTCATTATGATTATATTATTGTGGATACTCCTCCTATTGGTATGGTCATAGATGCGACTCTTATTTCCAAGTTTTGTGATGCAAGCATGTTAGTAGTTGCTAGTAATGTAGTGAAACGGAAAATGGTTCAAAAGTCTAAGACCCAGCTGGAGCAGTCCTCTACTCCTTTCCTTGGTGTAATCTTAAATAAATATAATGTCGAAGCAGATAAATACGGTTTCTATGGTTCCTACGGAAACTATGGAGATCGTTTGAGAGAAGAAGAAAAGAAAAGCGAGAAGTAATGTATGTTTAGAAAGCAAAGGGAAATTCAAGAGTTAGGAGTAGCTGTATTGGAACTGCTAGTGTCTATGCTGGCAGCGGTTTTAGTGAGCTTTATTTCTAATTCTGACTTGACAAGGACAAGTGTCTTTATCCTCTCTTTGCTTCACATCCTTGCTTTTTATATTAGTAATTATTTCCATCACTTTTTCCGTAGAGGTTACTTTGTAGAGTTTATCCAAACTTTAAAATATAGTGGCTTCTATGCTCTCTTTGTCACTTTTTCTTCCTTTATCATGGAGGAACACTTCTCTATCTCACGACGGGGACTGATCTATTTTATCTTACTAAATGGTCTATTAGTTTACGCAACGAATATTCTGTTTAAGAAATACTACTCTTCTATTCATGCTAGATCAAAAAACAGTACAAAGGTTTTTATCATTACCACAAGTTCTAGGATAGAAAAGTTTTTTGCTCAAATAGAAAAAGCCCAAGACTTTGGTGGTCAGATAGTGGCAGTCACAGTAGTGGATGATCCTTCCTTTACAAGCTCTGCCTTTGATGTGGTGCTGGAGAAAGATATGATTGAGTATGCGACTCGGTCGGTAGTGGATGAAGTGTTTATCAATCTACCTAGTGATCTTTATCGCTTGGAAGATTTGATTTCTCAGTTTGAGCATATGGGAATCGATGTCAATGTTAATATCAATGCCCTAGATTTTCCAACCAATGGCGAGAAGCGCATTCGCAATGTGGCTGGTTTTAATATCGTTACGTTTTCGACTCGTTTCTATAGTTACTACCATGTCCTTTTGAAGCGACTTCTGGACATTGTTGGTGCCCTCTTTGGCTTACTGCTCTGCGGGATAGCTGCTATTTTCCTAGTGCCTCAGATCAAAAAAGACGGTGGTCCAGCTATTTTTTCTCAAGATCGAGTTGGGAAGAATGGTCGTATCTTTAAATTTTATAAATTCCGCTCTATGGCTGTGGATGCTGAAGAGCGCAAAAAAGAGCTGATGGCGCAAAACACGATGTCAGACGGTATGTTCAAGGTCGATAATGATCCTCGTATCACGCCGATTGGACACTTTATCCGCAAGACAAGTCTGGATGAGCTGCCTCAGTTTTGGAATGTCCTCAAAGGCGATATGAGTCTGGTCGGTACGCGTCCGCCAACTGTGGATGAGTACGAAAAATACACGCCTGAGCAGAAAAAACGTTTGAGTTTCAAGCCAGGTATCACAGGTCTCTGGCAAGTCAGCGGCCGCAGTGAAATCACGAATTTTGATGATGTTGTAAAACTAGATGTGTCTTATATTGATGATTGGACTATCTGGTCAGATATTAAAATTTTACTAAAGACTGTTAAAGTTGTATTAATGAAAGATGGAGCGAAGTAGGTGAGACTTCGCTTCCTTGATAGGAGAAAGATGAAGAAGTCCGTTTATATCATAGGCTCAAAAGGAATCCCTGCCAAGTACGGCGGCTTTGAAACCTTTGTTGAGAAATTAACAGAATATCAGCAAGATAGGAATATACAGTACTATGTAGCCTGTATGCGCGAAAATTCGGCTAAGTCTGGAATCACAGATGACCAGTTTGAGCATAACGGGGCAATTTGTTTCAATATTGATGTGCCTAATATTGGTCCAGCTAGAGCTATTGCCTATGATATTGCTGCTGTAAATAGGGCGATTGCAATCGCTAAAGCAAATAAAGACGAGGCTCCTATTTTTTATATTTTAGCTTGTCGTATTGGGCCTTTTATCGCTGGACTCAAGAAAAAAATCAAAGCTATCGGAGGTAGTTTATTTGTTAATCCTGATGGACATGAGTGGCTCCGAGCAAAATGGAGCTTACCCGTCCGTAAGTATTGGGAATACTCAGAGCAACTCATGGTCAAGCATGCAGACTTATTGGTTTGCGATAGTAAAAATATCGAAAAATATATCCAAGAAGACTATAAACAGTATCAGCCCAAGACGACTTATATCGCCTACGGGACAGATACAAGTAAGTCTGTCTTAAAACCTGATGACGAAAAAGTTCGTAATTGGTATCAGGAAAAAGGTGTTGCTGAAAACGGATATTATCTAGTTGTGGGACGATTCGTTCCCGAAAACAACTATGAGACCATGATTCGTGAATTTATGAAGTCTAATTCTAAAAAAGACTTTGTTCTCATTACAAATGTGGAACAAAATAAGTTTTACGATCAGTTGCTCAGGGAGACAGGCTTCGACAAAGACTCAAGAGTCAAATTTGTTGGGACTGTCTATGACCAAGAATTGCTCAAATACATCCGTGAGAATGCTTTTGCTTACTTCCATGGCCATGAAGTTGGCGGGACTAACCCTTCTCTACTAGAAGCTCTAGCATCAACAAAACTTAACTTGTTGCTAGATGTTGGCTTTAACTGTGAGGTTGGTGAGGATGGAGCCATTTACTGGAAAAAAGATGAGCTAGCGCATGTAATCGAAGAAGTGGAACAATTTGACGAAGGTGCTATTTCGGAATTAGACGAAAAGTCTAGCCAACGAATTGCGGATGCATTTACGTGGGAAAAGATTGTGTCGGATTATGAGGAAGTGTTTAGAATAGAGGGTTAGTTTGAAAGTTTTAATTCAAAGTAGAGAGAATTTTTTTACCATGCGTGGTGGGGATACTGTTCAAATTGAAAAAACAAAGGAGCAACTTGAAAAGCTCGGAGTGAAAGTGGATATTAGCTTAGAATTAGAGCCAGATTTATCAGAGTACGATCTAGTACATTTAACGAATGTTACCCGTATTCAAGAAACATACATTCAAATGCGGAATGCCAAAAAACAAGGGAAAAAAGTTGCTCTATCAACTATTTTTTGGCCTATGGAAGATTTTGAAAAGAAAGCACAAATTGGTATCAGAAAGGTGATTAGTCATCTATTGTCAATTAATAACATCGAACGGGTTAAGGCTCTTGCTAGAATGATAAAATCAAAGGAGTCCCGTAATCATGTGACAAGAAATTTGATTACTATTGGATACACAGCTATGCAGCGATATGTTATTGAAAATACTGATTTATTTTTGCCAAATTCTGAGATGGAGATGCAGAAATTATTTGAAACGTTTAACATTCGCACGGATTCTTATGTTGTTGTTCCAAATGGTATAGATAAAGAAAATGCTTTAAAATACCTGAATAGTTCTGATACTAATGAATTCCATAAATTCAAAAATGCAATTATTTCTGTTGGACGTATTGAACCAAGAAAGAATCAATTAAATCTTCTAAAAGCTTTGAAAGATTCAGAATACAGAATTGTTTTGGTTGGTGCTGTGTCAGATAATCATAAAAATTATTTTACGGAGATTGAAAAATATATAAACTCAAATCCAAATATTCACTATATTCCTAAGATTAACAATGATAAGCTTTACGAGCTTTATAAAGTTTGTAAGGTTAATACTTTAGTTGGTTGGATACTCCTGGATTGGTTAATTTAGAATCTGCAGCAATGGGGTGCAATCTAGCTATTAGTAGTCGAGGAACGACGATGGAGTACTTTGGAGATGAAGCGTATTATTGCGAACCAGATGATATAGCAAGTATCAGAAATGCTATAGATGCTGCTTTTACTGCACCTCGAAATGAGCATTTACAGCATAAGGTATTAACAGAATATACATGGGAGAAGGCTGGTCAACAAACCTTATTAGGTTATGAAAAATTATTGAAAGAATAAATTTTATGGTTTAATTTATGAATATAGAGAAAATGATTAAAATTGTTACTGGTAAGCAAGTGAATGTTGATCATTCAGTTCCACTTTCTTACATATTGAGTAGAGGTATCTATTACTTTCAGGGATTAATTCGTGGTTTTCTAAAAAGTTTGAGTCTGAATAAGCGCTTATTTATCGGAAAAAGACGGTGATTCGATTTAAAAAAGCTTAAAGCTAGGTAGAAACATTAATATTGGAGATTATGTAGTAATTGATGCATTGTCTAGTAAGGGTGTAGTACTTGGAAATAATGTAAAGATAGGAAATCATTCAATAATAGGTGCTTCAGGTTCAATATCTACGTTGGGTAAAGGAATGACAGTGGGAGATAACTCCTCTTTTGGTGATTATACTCTATTCGGTGCAGCGGGTGGATTAGATATAGGAAATAATGTAATATCAGGAGCATTTGTCCGTTTTTATGCCGAAAATCATAATTATAGTAAAGGTGATATTTTAATTCGAGAACAAGAAGTAAATTGGAAAGGAATAGGGCTTGGGAGTAATTGTTGGCTAGGCTCTGGAGCAGTCTTTTTAGATGGATTATCTATAGGTAATGGATGTGTAGTTGCTGCTAATTCGGTTGTTACAGAGCAATTTCCGGATAATGTTGTAATCGTGGGTTTCCTACAAAAATAATTAGCACATGATAGTTTTAGGGGTGAAAAGATGGGAAATAGTATAGATTTTGTCGTTACTTGGGTGGATAACAATGATTCTCAGTGGAGAATATCGAAGGATTATTATGCTGAGCAATATGGAGTAAATATTGAAATGAACTCGGAGGCCCGCTATCGTGATTGGGAGTTAATGAAGTACTGGTTTCGAAGTGTAGAAATACATGCTCCGTGGGTAAATAAAGTTTATTTTATTACAGAGGGACATATTCCAGAGTGGCTTGATTTAGATTGTGATAAATTAGTTCATGTTAAGCATAGTGATTATATTGACTCCAAGTATCTGCCGACTTTTAATTCAAATGTAATCGAGCTGAATATGCATAATATAGAAAGCTTATCTGAAAAATTTGTAAGTTTTAACGATGATATGTTTTTAAATGCAGATGTTGATCCTTCTGATTTTTTTATTAATGACCAGCCTAGAGATAGCGGAATATTTAGTCCTGTAGTGCCAGTTCCTAGTGGTATTGCTCCAATTGTGTTAAATAATCTACTGATTATTAATAAATATTTTGAGTCTAGAGTTGTTTTAAAAAAATATTTTAAAAAATACTTTAAATTGTTTTATAGAAAACACTTGTTAAAAAATATATGTACACTGCCGTGGAAGCCGATATTAGGATTCTATGATTCACATATACCAATTTCTTTTAAAAAATCTATATTTAGTATAGTTGCCGTAAAAGAGCCAGATGTTTTTAATAGGACTTATAATCATCGATTTAGAAAAGAAGATGAGATTAATCACTGGCTGGTTCGTTATTGGCAATTATGTACAGGACAATTCATTCCAAGAACTACAAATTTTGGTGCATATTATAATTTAACAGATGATAATAGCGAGATTATAAAAGATATAAAGAACGGCTGGCATAAGGTGATTTGCATTAATGATGGTGGGCTGATTAGAGATTTCGAAGAAACTAAGGAAGAATTAATTAAAGTTTTTGAAGAAAAATATCCAAATAAGTCCATATTTGAAAAGTAGGATTGCTTATAACAAAAGCATAGTTATATAATTAATTTTGGTAAGGAATAAATTTATGAAAAAAGTAATGTTGGTATTTGGGACACGACCTGAAGCTATCAAAATGTGTCCGTTGGTTAAAGAACTAAAGAAAAGTAATAAGATTGAAACGCTTGTTTGTGTGACTGGACAACACAGGGAAATGTTACAACAAGTGTTGGATGTTTTTGATATAGTTCCTGATTATGATTTGGACATCATGAAAGAGCAGCAAACACTTTTTAGCATAACAGTGGCTATCTTAGAAAAAATTAAACCTGTTTTAGAAATTGAAAAGCCGGACATTGTTTTAGTTCATGGTGATACGACAACAACATTTGCTACTTCATTAGCTGCCTTCTATTCAAATATTAAAGTTGGGCATGTGGAAGCTGGTTTGCGAACTTATAATCTTCAAAGTCCGTTTCCAGAAGAATTTAATAGACAGGCTGTTTCTATCGTTTCAGATTTTAATTTCGCTCCAACAGATCAAGCTAAGAAAAATCTGTTACAAGAAGGTAAGAAAGAATCAACAATTTTTGTTACTGGCAATACGGCTATTGATGCCTTACGTACAACCATTACTGAATCTTATACGAATCCAATTTTGGATTGGGTAAATGATAGCAAATTGATTCTTTTAACTGCTCATAGACGTGAAAACTTGGGCCAACCTATGGAAAATATGTTTAAGGCCGTTAAGCGTGTTTTAGCAGAACATACAGATGTGAAAGTTCTTTATCCAATCCATAAAAATCCTAAGGTTCGCGAAATTGCTCGCAAGGTTTTTGGTAATGAGAAACGTATCAAACTAATTGAACCTTTAGAAGTTATTGATTTTCATAATTTTATGAAGCAGTCTTATATGATTTTAACAGATTCGGGTGGGGTTCAAGAAGAAGCACCTTCTCTCGGTAAACCAGTTCTCGTTATGCGTGATACGACAGAGCGTCCCGAAGGTGTGGAGGCAGGGACTCTGAAACTTGTTGGGACAGAAGAAGAAACAATTTATAACGAGTTCACTAAACTATTGACAAATCAAGAACTTTACAATCAGATGAGCAAAGCTAGCAATCCTTATGGTGATGGTTTCGCTAGTGCAAAAATTGTAAAAATTTTGGAAGATTATTTATAAATTGACGTCATTGACATAGAATAGGTTGTTTAATGGGAAAATATAATAAAATTACAGTCGTACATATAGGAGATTTTTTGGGGTATCCGCCAGTCATTAGTCTTATTGAGAATCTTTTACATCACCATGTAAAAGTGGATTTGATTAGTTCGACTGAGGCACACAGAATACCAATATTCATGCAGAATAATAATGATTTCAACTATATTTGCATTCCTTACGATCTTGGGTCTGGATTGAAATCAAGAATTGTTCGAGTTTTTTTAAACCGAAAAGTGATTAGAGAAACTGTTGCAGTCTCAATGGAGACGTCAGATATTCTTTGGACAACTACTAATGTTGCTATTAAAGTATTAGGAAAACAATTATTTGAATATAAGCATGTGATGCAATTAATGGAACTAATTCAGAGATTTCCACATTTTACAAATATCAAAGCCCTTGATTTTCCAATAGATGAATATGCTCGAAAAGCTTATAAGGTTATTGTGCCAGATTTAGATAGAGCTTATATCCAACAAGCTTGGTGGGATTTAAAAGAGGTTCCAACTGTTTTACCAAATAAACCTTATTCGATAAATCGTGGAGAAATATCTGAAACAACTCAAGTAGCGCTGGATAAAATCAAGACTGAAACAAGGAAAATTCTTCTCTATTCAGGAGTCATCACCCCTGAGAGAAATATAGGAGAATTTGCAGCAGCAATCCGAAATCGTGAGGATTATGTCTTATATGTAATTGGTAAAAGTCTCTCCGGTGAAACTTATTTAAATAAGTTGTTGGATGAAAATCCTAACATTGTTTATTTAGGTTATCATACTGCTCCGTCTCATTTAGAGTTTATCCAGTATGCTCATATTGGTTTAACACCATATGTTCCAACGCACTCGAATTTACATCCAATCATAAACGCACTCTATTGTGCACCAAATAAAATTTATGAATATAGTGCCTTCGGGGTTCCGATGATTGGGACAAATGTTTTAGGCCTGTTAAGACCTTTTGAGCAGTATGGCATTGGAAAATGTGCAAAAGATATGACGCCGGAATCTGTTTTAGAATGTGTTGAGTATATTGACGAACACCATGATGAAATGAGTAAAAATTGCTTGAAGTTCTTTGAGAAAGATAATCTGGATAAAATTGTTCAAGATATTATAGAGGGGTAGGGATTTATCAATGGTCAAACTATCATCTTTATATAAGGCAATTGTTGTAATCTTTGTAGCCTTTATGGTAGGAGTCCCTCTGCTTTTTCCTATTGAGATAATTGGGAGCTCTGTTCAAAGAATCATTATCATACTAGTTTCGATTTTACTTTGCATTCCTATATTATCGGATAAAAATACTGAATTGAAAAGAGAATTCAAGTTTTTAAATCAATATTTTTTCCTCTATATTTTAGTAATCATTATTATGGTGTACTTTTCCCGCATGACTTATGGTTATTCGTGGGATCAACTGGTTAAAGGTATTTTACTAGAGTATTTGTTGCCTATAGCAGCTTTTCCAATTATATTTATTTTCCATACTGATAATTCAATAAAGGGATTCTTATCACTTATTTCAAAGATTGTTTTGTTTATGTTGTTCATAAGAATGTTTAGTTGGGTGATGTATAACTTTAGAGGACAGATTTATTTTTCAAGACTGTTATTCCAGTATGAAGAATGGATTAGAGATGGTTTTCAGAGAATAGAATCTGGTATGCTTTATGGGATAACTTTAGTCTTTGTTGCAGTTCAATCTTTAAATAACAGAATGAAGGGATTGATTTATAAATGCCTCTTAGCTTTCATGATTTTATTTCTACTAGTTGTTACGCGTGTTCGCTTTCAGACTTTTATTTCTGTTTTAACAGTCGGTGCGATATACAGTTTTTATAAAACTAAGACAAAAGGCGGTTTTTTGTTAAAAACACTCTTGTTTATATGCCTGTTTGGAATGTTGATATTTAATTCTCAATTATTAGAAGCCTTTGTAGATAAAATCTCAACTAGTGGTCAATATGGAGCATCAACAGCGGTTAGATTTCAAGGAGCGGATCATTATTTATCCGTTATGGCTCAAAAAAATGCCTATTTTGGTTTAGGATTTTTACTTAAAGGAAACTATGCGGTAAACACTTTGATGGCTAGAAATCAGTGGAGTATTTATTATCTTGATGACTTAGGTATGCTAGGAACCTTTGTGCAGATTGGGCTATTTACTATAGTGACACATATTTTTCTATTTATAAAGGCTGTTCAAGTTACAATAAAGTGTTTCAAACAAGAAAATAAAGACTATCTGTTGTATTCTCTTGGTTTAACAATCTACTTAATTGGCTCATGTTTGTTGTTGAATATTTTTGATAAGCAAAGAATTTTTGATGTACCGGTTTATTTAGCGATTTATAGTTTTTTAGATGCTAGAGTTTCAGGTATATTTTCTAAATTAGCGAACTATTTCCCTTCAATTGTGACGGGTTCTGTTATTACAACAATTGGATTAACATTAATTCCAGTAGCAATCGGGAATATGGGAAATAATTCTCCAGAGCCAACGGCGCAAAGTTTATTACTTTCAATTATTACGGTTGTTATTATTCTTTTGATTAATATTTTTACAAAAGGATTTATCAAATCAATTTCGATTTTAATTGGGCTGATTGTTGGAACAGTTGTTGCAGCTAGTATGGGATTAGTTGATTTTGCGCCGGTACAGCAAGCGGCTGTTGTTCATGTTCCGTCTGTATTTTATTTTGGAATGCCGACTTTTGAATTGTCATCTATTGCTATGATGTGTATTATTGCAACAGTTTCAATGGTTGAATCAACAGGTGTTTATATGGCACTTTCAAATATTACAGGTGAAAAGATTGATGCAACTCGTCTTCGTAATGGTCTTCGTGCAGAAGGGATGGCAGTATTATTAGGAGGAGTATTCAATACATTCCCATATACAGGTTTTTCTCAAAATGTTGGATTAGTAAAAATTTCAGGCGTTAAAAACCGTCTTCCGATTTACTATGCTGCAATATTTCTAATTGTACTAGGCTTATTACCAAAATTTGGCGCATTAGCTCAAATTATTCCAAGTCCTGTCATTGGTGGTGCGATGGTTGTAATGTTTGGTTTTGTATCTCTCCAAGGAATGCAAGTCTTGTCAACAGTAGATTTTGCTAATAATGAACATAACTTCTTAATTGCAGCTATTTCAATTAGTATGGGTGTTGGTTTTAATAATAGTAATTTATTTATTAGCATGCCGACTGCAGTTCAAATGTTCTTTTCAAATGGGATTGTAGTTGCCAGCGTAATGGCAATTTTCTTAAATACTGTTTTAAATCGAAAGAAAAATTAGAGAAACTTATTTTGAAATGTATGAGAGAAGGTCTTGAGGATCTTCTCTTTTTTTGTATTACAAGAAAAAAGAGATATAATAGTGAGTGCGATTGGAGGAAGATGCATGAAAGATTTACAATTTTTCTTAGAATTAGAAGACAAGGAATGGGAAAGAACAGGAGAACAAAAAGTTCGACATTGTGCTAGAGCGATTGTTGTGGATGAACAGAATCGATTTTATTTTGTTCAAATTACTAGAGATGATTTATTCGGATTGGGAACTTATATCGAAACTGCAGGTGGAGGTATAGAAGAAAGTGAAAATGCTGAAGAGGCAGTTTTACGAGAAGTGAAGGAAGAATTAGGAATTGAAAGTGAACTGTTATGTAAAATCGGAATTGTGAGTGACTATTATCACGCAGTGAATCGTCATAATATGAATCATTATTATTTATGTAAAATGAAGAGTCGTGGAGAGCAGGAATTACTAGATTATGAAAAAAATGATTTTCAAATGAAGGTATTAATGCTTGGATATGAAGAAGCGGTAAAATTGTATGAAAGTCAAACAGACAAAAAATTAGGAAGATTATTGACGAATCGTGAGTTGCCGATTTTAAAAGTAGCTAAACAATGGTTAGATGAACACAAATAGGAGGCGAGAAAAGTGAATCAATCCTATTATGGATTTAAAATGTTGACGCATTTATTAAATGCGAATCAAATACAGTTGCCACCAGATGAATTTAAAGGGATATTAGAAGCGTTGGAAGAAGATAAATTAGATGAAGTGAAAAAAGCTTTTTCTCCAGTAGGAAAATTAGTTGCAAGAGTATTCGAGGTAGATCCTCTAAAGGAACGACAATACTATTTTGTAGAATGGGGAAATCAAGCAGTAGCTGTTACGAGTAGTGCAGATTTGTTAGCAGTATTATTAAAAGCAGCACCAGAAAACCCAGATATTCGAGTTTGTACAGAGAAATAGAAGCGATGTGAAGCTAGAGAATTAAAAAATCTCTAGCTTTTTTAATGACTTTAGTCATGTTATATAGTGACTTTATGCACTCAACAATGAGAAAAGAATTAGCTATACTAGAAATGTAAAAACGTAAAGGAAGTGATTGGAATGACAGAAGTAAAAGAAAGTAACAAGATGAAAAAAATATTTAAGAATTTATTTTGGTTCTATATTGTAGTGTTGACGATGTTGATGGTGAAAGTATTCGTTGTGGGAGAATCAGTTGTTGACTATGTAACAGGAGAAAAGTTTGTACTCTTCATTCCGATCCTATTAGGAATCATTTCGGAAGAAGTTTAAGGAGGAATAACAATGAGAAAGAATGAAAATAATAAAGAAAAACAAGTGAATATTACAGGAAGAACAATTTGGGCAGCGGTAGTTATTATAAATGTAATTCTAATTTTGATTAAACTATTTAATATGTATTACTTCAAACATTCGTTTGGAGAAGAATTTAATTTCACCTATTTGATGTCAATATTTCCGACTTTCTTTTTATTCTTCGTGACGGCTGATATTGAAAAGGAAAAAAGTGAAAGTTAAAAAATTGGTAGAAGTGTAAGGAGGAATAACAATGAGAAAAAATGAAACTGCTAAAGAAAAACAAGAAAATATTACAGGAAGAACAATTTGGGTTGCAGCAATTGTTATAAATGTAATTCCTATTTTGATTAAATTATTTAATGTATTGTATTTTAAACATTCGTTTGGAGAAGAATTTAATTATCCTTACTCCATTTCGCTAGTCACAATTTTATTTTTATTCGTAGTAACAGCTATTTTTGAAAAAGAAGAAAAATAAAATTAAAAAAA
>ERZ773061.483-NODE-483-length-16135-cov-4.097512_pt1 | contig 16135 bp, 19 predicted proteins | sample MGYA00580627_ERZ773061 | MGnify/ENA primary metagenome ERZ773061 (study PRJEB29015, sample SAMEA2738119) | human oral metagenome | biome: human oral; feature: human-associated habitat; material: saliva | place: China | collected 2223 ...
TTGTTAAGAACTTTGTTTTTGGACTAGAAGGAGTCGAAGGTTTCTATTGGGGAAACGCAATCAAGTATCTACTAAGATTCCAAAAAAAGAATGGTCTCGAAGACCTGAAGAAAGCTAGAAAGAACCTTGATTGGTTGATTGAGGAATTAGAGAATGGAGAATGAGACCTCCAAAATATCTATAAGATAATCAATGGAGCTTGAACATGGATAAACTTGAATATGAATACGCACTTTATAAAGGTGATATCTTTATCACTTGTGGCACGTTAAAAGAAATCAGCGCAGAGACTGGGATTGCTATTGTTACACTAAACTCTTATGCTTCACCATCGTATAAAAAGAAAAATCCAAATGGTAAACAACTAATAAAAGTGGATTTTGAAAAATTAAGTGACCAACAATGCGAGCGATTCGCTTTTATGTTGAAGCAAAAAAGAATAGATAATAAACTTTCAAGAAGTGAACTAGCCAAAAAGTTAGGTTACTCTTACGCAGAAATAATGAAATGGGAAAAGAAAACTAAAAAACCTAATCTTTATATAGCTGAAGACGTAGCGACATTTTTCAATATCCCTATAAATATTTTGATCGGAGAGAAATAAAAATACTGCACATAAGATAAAAAAATCAAAGTCATCAAGGAGGGGGAATTTGAGAACATTAAACAGTCGTGAGCTATACTACCTGGATAGAGAACTTTCAAAATTTAAAGAAGTTGATCGCGATATCTGGGTTCGGACAGCTGAAATAATGGCAAAGAATGGTGAAGAACTCGTAGGCAGCAGAGGGAACCAAATCAGTAAACCTACTGAAAATACAGTCATAAAACTATGTAGTGATGTACCTCTAAAAAATCTTGAACTATTCAAAGAAACAGTAGAAACATTTCTCAAAGAATTGACATCTGAACAACAAGAAATCTTTGAAATGAGATGGGGACAATCAGAACTTGAATGGGAAGAAATTGCTGGTAAATTATTTGTGAGTGATGCAACCATTTATCGAAAAAGAAAAACAATTTTAAAAACATATGCAAAAATCAAAGGTATTGCATAAAGTGAGAATAAAAACTATTGTATTCTCACTTTAAACGATATATCATGATAGCATGAACTTCTGAACAAAAACACACTCACACTTTGGGAAATATCCTTAACTTTAGTCAAAAAAGTTGTCCAACAGAAGTATCGTCAAGAGTCAGCAAACGCTGGCTTTTTGTTTTACAGAAAGGAGGTAAAACATGGAATATGTATCACCAATAAAAGACAGTGATGATATCCAGGCCATGAAAGACTATTTGAAAGAATGGAATGAGATGTACTACATGCTATTCATCACAGGTCTGAATACTGGATTGCGAGTTGGAGATATACTTACCCTGAAAGTGAAAGATGTCCAAGGTTGGCATATTAAACTGAGGGAACGTAAGACTGGTAAGCAGATAACTAGACGAATGACCAAAGAACTCAAAAAAGAAATGAGGAGATATGTTGAAGGCAAACCATTCCACCATTTCTTATTCAAGAGCAGGCAAGGTCAAAATAAAGCGATCACTCGTGAGCGAGCCTATCAAATTATTCATGAAGCAGCCGAAGAGCTAGGAATTGATAACGTAGGAACTCACACGATGCGCAAGACTTTTGGGTATAAATACTACAACAAGACAAAGGATGTAGGAACATTGCAAAAAATGTTCAATCACTCATCACCAGCAATAACGCTTAGATACATAGGAATTGAACAAGCAGAGCTTGATGATGCGCTACGGAACTTCGTCATTTAATTTTTTTTAATTATTACTTTCACATAATGAGTTAAGCATAAACTGAAAAAATGAAACTCTTTAAAACCCATGCTTAGTAAGGGTTTGAGATTTAGAGTGAGTTTAACAAAATATAAGATATGTGAAAGTGAGAGGTAAAATTGGTATAGTCCGAGGAGAAAAAATAATGGAGCTATTAGGATTAATTGTTGGATATCCAGTTATATGCTATGCGATAATAATTTGTCTTATACATATTTTTGATTGGTCAGAAAGTGAAGTAGATGATTTATTATTCTCATGGGTTGTGTTCCTCGTTTTGCCTTTTATCTTTTTATTTGTAGCAACTAGATTTTGTTTAGGTAAAATAATAGGCAAAATAAAAAGATGAGAATAAAAGCTATTGTTTTCTCACATAAAAAGAATTATTATGATAGCATGGATTTCTTGTATGAGATGGGATAGGTCGTTGGCCTGTCCCTTTTATTATCGAGAGAAGGAGGTTTGATATGTATAACAAACCTATCAGACAAACCTTGAAGTCTAAGAAGTGGGAGAAGTTCCGTGATAAAGTAATGCGAAGACATGACTATCTTTGTCAAGAAAGTTTACGCTATGGGATTTCTACTCAAGCAGAAATGGTCCATCATATTTTCCCTGTATCAGAATATCCTGAACTTGAATTCGTTGAATGGAATTGTTTGCCATTGACAAACAAAAAACATAACACGTTTCATGATAGAGTTAATGACAAAGTAATTAACCAGGGATTATATTGGCAGAAAAAACGAAAAAAGGATTTTGAGGATTTTTTTAAAAATCAAAAAAATGAAATTTTGTAAAAATCGAATTTTTAAATTTTTCGATTTTTCATTTTTACCCCCCCACCTAAAAAAAATATTTTTTGGGCTGTTGGGTACCGGTGAAGGGAACTTTTTCCAAGTCGGGGGCCTTCAAATAAAAAGGGGATAAAAACTAAGCAATTTTGACAGAAGGAGGTAGTTTTTGGCTAAGCCTATTACAGCTAAGTCGATTAAGTCAAAAGTGGTCAAGCAGATGAAAGACTTGGGCACTTATCGGAAAGAGTTCGAAATGATCATTGACATTTTCGCAGGAATGCTCTATCAGTATCAGAAACTTGCTCAAGATTATGCTGATATGGGTTATCCAGTAACAGACACCTACGTCAATAAAGCTGGAGCAGAGAATGAACGTAAAGTTCCAATCTTGACAGCGATGGAAATCTTACGGAAAGACATACTAAGCTATTCCAATCAGCTGATGATGAATCCGAAGTCGCTCGGTGAGATAGTGGAACCTGAAGGAGAATCTGTTCTATCCGAAGTCTTGAAGTTTAAGAATGAAATCAAGAAGAAGAGGGTGACTAGCAATGGGGAATCTTGATAAAGCTAGAGAATACTCCCAGCACGCCCTATCTCATAAAGATGAACATTGTGAAGAGAACATTCTTGCAGCTGAACGTTTCTTGCGTGATCTTGAGAATCCAGAATTTGACATGGATGAGGAAATCGTTGATTTCGTTGTCCACTTCATCGAAAACACGATAGTCCATCAGCAGGGTGATGATATGTTTGCGGTGTCTATCCGTAACAAACCCTTGCTCTTGCAACCCTGGCAACACTTTGTGGTTGTTAATCTATTTGGGTTTTACTACAAGGGGTCAAACGAGCGCAGGTTCAAAGAAGCGCTTATCATGCTTGCTCGGAAGAATGGGAAGACTTCGTTTACTGCTGCAATCGCACTTGCTTATCAGATATTAGACACAGACAGCGGTTCAAAATGCTACATCGTGGCCAACTCAGTTAAGCAAGCGATGGAAGCATTTGGATTCTTGAAGTTCAATGTGGAACGATGGAATGACAAGAACATTCGTATCAAGGATAACAACCAGGAACACTCAATCACTGCTAATTTTGGTATCGAGGGTTCTTTCTTTATCCAGGCACTGGCCAACGATGAAAGCCGTTTGGACTCATTGAACGGTAACGTAATTATCCTAGACGAAGCTCACACGATGAGAAACAGTAAGAAATACGGACTTATGAAGAAAACAATGTCAGCATACCGAAACAGTATGCTTTTTGTTATCTCTACGGCTGGTGATATTCCTACTGGTTTCCTTGCTAACCGTCTGAAATATTGTCAAAAGGTCCTCAAGCAATTGGTCAAGGATGATTCCTTGTTCATATTTATCTGTAAAGCTGACCAGTCAACAGATGGAGATGTAGGTGATTACCTAGACGAGAATGTGCTTAAGAAAGCCAACCCATCGTGGGGTGTGACGGTATCGCTCAAGGCTCTGAGAGAAGAAGCTGAGCAGGCTATGAACGATCCACAGACAAGAAATGAGTTCTTTAACAAGACATTGAATGTATTCACAAACTCTATGAATGCTTACTTCAATCCTGATGAGTTCATAGCTTCAGATAGTCAATACGATTGGAACCTAGAGGAGCTGGCACGCTTGCCAATCCAATGGTATGGTGGTGCTGACTTGTCAAGGTTGCACGACTTGACAGCTGCTGCTCTTTATGGGGTTTATCATGATGGTGAGAAAGATGTTGATATTTGCATCACACACGCTTTCTTCCCTCGTGTTAATGCTCAAAAGAAAGCAAATGATGATGGAATTCCACTCTTTGGTTGGCAGTCTGATGGTTGGCTAACCATGAGCAACACTCCAACCGTCCTCTATGATGATATTGTTAAATGGTTCATCAAGATGAGGGAGAAAGGGTTCAAGATTGCTGCTGTTGGGATGGATAGAAAGTTTGGTCGTGAATTTTTGACCAAGATGAAACAAGCTCGGTTTAAGATGATTGACCAACCTCAGCTTTTCTGGCTGAAATCAGAGGGATTCAGACGGATTGAGTTTAAAGTTAAGAATAAAGAATTTTATTATCTTCATTCTGATGCTTACGAATATTGTGTAAGTAATGTTAGAGCTATTGAGAAAGTGGATGATGCTGTGCAATACGAAAAATTAGACGGTGACGGTGGTACTGCAAGAATTGACTTGTTTGATGCCAGCGTTTTTGCTTGCATTCAGGCTCTTGCTAATCTTGGTAAGAACCAAGATGTCATGAGCTTCTTCAAGTAGAGGGAAAGGAGGTGAGAAAATGGGGCTTTTAGATAGGATTTTGAAACGAGGTAAAACTCAAAGTGGCACAAATGTCATCACTCATTCAGACTTCGGTTTGTTTCTTGATGGCGATGGTTATGTTCCTTTAGCTCGCAATCCTGATGTGATTGCAGCAGTCAATAAGGTTGCTGACATGGTATCTAACATGACCATTCATTTGATGGAGAATACAGATAAAGGCGACATCCGAATTAAAGATGGACTAGCTAGAAAAATCGATGTAAACCCATGCGAAAATATGACTCGTAAAACTTGGATTTTCAAGATTGTGCGTGACTTGTTATTGTTTGGCGATGGGAATTCAGTCCTTCATGTTGAGTATGATCCTGTGAATGATCATATTTTGAATTTAAAACCATTCGCAATGAGTGAAGTTTCTTTCAAAAATGATGAGTTTGGCTATGTCGTGAATTATCGTGGCACTGATTACAATCCAAGTGAAATCGTACACTTTGCAATCAATCCAGATCCAGACAATCCATTTGTAGGAACAGGTTACAGGCTTGCTCTGAGAGATATTGTTAGGAATTTAAACCTTGCTACTCAAATCAAAAAAGGATTTATGAGCGGGAAAAACGTTCCGAGCCTAATCGTGAAAGTTGATTCTTCGAGTGGAGACTTAGCAACTCAAGAAGGGCGCGACTTGGTCGCTAAGAAATATCTTAGCACTAGTCAAGCAGGTGAACCGTGGATTGTTCCAGAAGCTCTCATGAGTGTTGAGCAGGTAAAACCACTCAGTTTGAAAGATATTGCTATCAATGAATCTGTTGAAATTGATAAGAAAACAGTTGCTGGACTTTTGGGAGTTCCAGCTTTTATTTTGGGAGTTGGAAGTTTCGACAAAGAAGAATACAACAACTTTGTTAATACAACAGTCATGAGTATTGCAACGACAATCACTCAAACCTTAACTAGAGACTTACTAGTTTCAAACAATCGGTATTTCAAATTGAATGCTCGCTCGCTCTATTCTTACGACATTACAGAATTGTCATCAGTAGCACAACAGATGACTAATTCTATGGCAATGCGTAGAAACGAGTGGAGGGACTGGTTAGGAATGCCGCCTGATCCTGATATGGATGAGCTCCTTGCTCTTGAAAACTATATCCCACAAGACAAGCTTGGGGACCAGAAGAAGTTGAAAGGAGGTGAGGAAGAAGATGAACAAACGCAATAGTTATCGCACAGCTCAATTCAAAACACGAGAAGAAACTGAAACTGGTGATTTGATTTTGAGTGGGTACTTTATCAAGTTCGATGAAGTTACTGAATTATGGCCAGGTTACTTTGAATTGATTAAGCGTGAAGGTGTTGAAAAAGCAATTCAAAACGCTGACATCAGGGCATTGTTTAACCATGATGATAATTTAGTTCTTGGTCGTACTGGAAATGGAACGGTGACTTTAAGTGTTGATGAAATCGGACTTTTTGGCGATATCATCATCAACAAAGAAGACCCGCAAGCTCTCGGAGCTTATGCTCGTGTTCAGCGTGGAGATGTGATTGGTTGTAGCTTTGGCTTTATCCCAATAAAAATCAACACAGAAGAACGCACTGACGGTTCGTACCTGGACACTATCTTAGAATTAGAAATCTTTGAAGTAAGCCCATGTACTTTCCCAGCATATCCACAAACGGAAATTGCTGCACGACAGAAAGACTTTGAAAGCCAGAAACGTGCTAATCGTGAAGCGCTAGATAAGCGTAAAAAAGAAATTAAGGAGAAATTTAATCTATGCACAAATCATTAATTTTGGGCGCTCGTATGCGCAACAAAGCAGACAAAGTAGTAGAGCTTGAAGAATCAATCAAGGAATTGAATAAACGCTCTGAACTTGAAGCTGCTAAATTGGAACAAGCTGGAACCGATGAAGAAGTTTCAACTGTCGAAAAGAACCTTGAAAAAATCCAAAAAGAATTGGAAGAAAAGGAAGCAGAAAAAGAAAAACTCGAAGCGGAAATCGAAGATTTGAAAAATCAAATCGAAGAACAAAACCGCAAAGCACCAACTTATCCAAGCAAAGAAGAACAACGTGGAGGACAAAAATTGGAACAACGTGACGCAATCGCTAAATACATTCGCTCTGGTCAAACTCGTGATATCGTAGGATTGAAAACTACTGATTCAGGAAGTGGCGCCCTAATCCCTAAAGAAGTGTTGAAACCACACTTTGTTAACAAAACACGTAATCCACTTTTGGATCTTTTGGAACGTGTGAAAGTTAACAGTGGTTCTGGTAAATATCCAGTTATCAAGAAAACGGATGGTGTAATGGTTTCAGTAGATGAATTGAAATCAAATCCAGAACTCGGAAAACCAGCAATCAGCGACATTGATTATTCAATCAAGACTTACCGTGGATATATCCCTGTGTCACAAGAAATGATTGACGACGCAGACTATGACATTATGTCCATTGTTGAAGACGAAGTGATTAATCAAGGTGAAAACACTGAATTGTCATTAATTACAACTGTCCTCAAAACAGCTACCCAAGCAGATGCGACTGGATTTGATGGTATTAAAGATATCTACAACAAGAAGCTTAAATCAATTTATAAAGCAAACATCATTGTAACTAAGTCAATGTTTGCAGCTCTTGACAAAGTCAAAGACAAGAATGGGAACTACATGCTTCAAACTAATGTAGCTTCACCTACTGGCTATTCATTTGGTGGGAAAACAATCTACAAAGTAGAGGACACAGCGTTTGGAAACGAAGGAGACATGAAATTCTTCATCGGAGATGTAGCTGAGTTCGTCAAAGAGTTTGATCGTCAACAAGTATACGTTAAATGGGTGAACAATGAAATTTACGGACAATTGCTCGGACTTTTTGTTCGTTTGGATATTAAGAAAGTAAATGAAGAAGCTGGATTCTTCGGTACTTATACTGACGCAGTCGGATAAGGAGGTGGCCTTTGAGCTATACAGTAATCCGTCCATTTAAGGACTTAAACGATCCTGAACAACATGAATACTCAGTCGGTGATGCTTTTCCTCGTGAAGGGCATGAACCAACTGAAACTTTTATCAACGGTCTTTTGAATGGGTTAAATAGTGCTGGTTCAATCTTCCTTGAGGAAGTTCCAGATGAAAAACCTAAAAAACAAAAATCTAAAACAGTTGTAGATGAAGAGCCCGTCGCAGAAGAAGAGGAATAAACATGGATGAATTTCAGCTGTTACAGTTGCTGAAACTCAAGTTAGGTATTTCAACCAAACTGAGAGACAAGCCACTAGAAAAAATCATTTCAAGTGTCATCACTGAATTGACCGATAATCTCGGTATTGAGCTTGTCGGTGACCGTGCTGATCATGAAATGTTTATCGTTGACTATGCTGCTTATCGCTATGAAGGTGGGGTAGACCTGCCACGTCACCTTCAGTGGCGATTACACAATTTGCAATTATCATCAAAGAAAGAGGTTAAGAATGTGGAATGATGAAATCACACTGACCTCTAGGAAAATCAAAGGTAAGGACAAACTCAAACAACCAATCTATGAAGATGTTGAAGTGACAATTTTGTGTCGCAAAAAGAAAGTTACTCGCTCTGAATTTTATCAAGCCAATCAAGCAGGATTAAGACCGAGTCTAGTTGTTGAAGTTCACAATTTTGAATACGACAACCAGGAACATGCCACATTTGAAGGCAAAAAATATCATGTCTTAAAAACCTATCCAATCGATTCTGAAATTTTGGAATTGACTTTATCGGAGAAATTAGAATGAGTATTGACCTCGCTGATTTCATCGCAAAAGAGCTAGCTTCATATTCAACTGAGTTTTCAGAAGGAGTGGAAAAGATTGCTGAAGAGGTAGCAGAGGAAGCAGTACAAGAATTAAGACAGACCAGTCCGAAGCGATACGGAAAATATCGCAAAGGTTGGAAAAAGAAGAAGCTAGCAAATGGCTCTTATGTTGTCTTTAATTCGGTTGCTAGTCTAACTCACTTACTTGAAAACGGCCATCCTTTAAGAAACGGAAACCGTTTCAATGGGATTCCACACATTAAACCAGCTGAAGAAAAAGCTATTGAAAATTTTGAAAAAAGAATCAAGGAGATTGCCCAATGAAACTTTCAGAGTTTGCTGATATTTTAGAGAAATCAGACTTACCTGTAACTTACCGAGCATATAGAGAGGGCGATGCCCCAAGTATGCCTTACCTGATTTACTACGAATCTAGTCCAGCAATCAATGCAGCTGACAACACAGTTAATCATGAGATTAAGAGCGTGACAGTCGAGCTTGCATTTGAGCGCAAGGATGAAGATTTGGAAGAGCGACTAGAAGAGCTGTGGAAATCCCACGAGCTCTTTTTTGAAGCTCAAGAAGAAACATTTATCGAGACTGAAAGGCTATATGTCAAGCCTTATACAGTCTATCTTTACTAAGGAGGAATGACATGCCCGAAAATAAAGTAACGTTTGGTTTAAAAAATGTTCACGTTGCACCAGTTAAAACAATTGGATCCGACGGAGTAATTACTTATGATGAAGTATTCCGTTTCCCTGGAGCAATGGACTTGACACTAGATCCAAAAGGTGATTCTGGAGCAGTTAAAGCAGATGACATTGACTACCATTTTATCAACTCAAACGAAGGATACGATGGAAAACTTAAAGTTCCACACATCATCGAAGCATTTGCAACTAAAATCTTGGGAGAAATTAAAGACTCTCAAACTGGCGTCATGACTGAAAAAGGAGATGCAGAACCGACAGCGTTTGCTATCATGTTTGAATTCTCTGGTGATAAGAACAAAACTCGTCATGTTCTTTACTACTGTTCAGCTAGTCGCCCATCAAACGGATCATCAACTAAAAATGGTACAAACGTAAATGAACGTGAGCTATCTTTTAAAGCCAGCCCTCGTCCACTTGACTCAGTTATCAAACGTTCAATCACTTCAGCTGATAACAACGAAGTCTACACCAAATGGTTCGAAAAAGTTTATGAACCTAATGTTGTTGGTTAAGGAGAAATAAATGCGCAAAATCATTATGGTTGGCGAGCAAGAGTATGAGCTAGGAACAAGCGCTTATACTCCTATCGCATACAAACAACAATTCGGAAAGGATTATTTCCAGGATTTATTCTCAATGTTACAGAATCAATCTCTTATGTCCGAATTGAATAAACTGAATTCTGGCGAAAAAGAATCAAATGAAGTTGACATTTCAATCTTGTCAGACTTTGACATGACATTCTTTAATCGTCTATTTTGGACCTTTGCTAAAACTGCAAATCCTCACATCAAACCTTACGAACAATTCTTTATGGAAATGGAAAGTTTCCCAATCCAGGAAGTTGGACCTGAGTTGATGGAAATGCTGAATGCAAGTATGTCAACAAAAAAGTCCCAGACCAGTCAGAAACAGCTAGCGAAGAAATCTTCACAGTAGAATCTTATTTATCCTGTTGTAAAGAAACAGGATTATCTATCGATGACTTAAAGAACATTTCAATCGGAATGGCTTTAGATTATCAAACAGATTATGTGAATTTACGAAGCGAAAGTAAAAAAGGTGAGCGAAAAGCCAACCAAGCTGATTTTGACAATTTTTAAAATAAAAGGAGTGCTGAGAGAGCGATTCTGAGGTCAAGTTCCTTGACCTGACTGCATTATCAGTCATAGAAGTTCTCTCAGCGCTTTTTATTTTTTAGAGAAAGGAGGAAACATGGCAGGAAATATTAAAGGCATCAAGATTGAAATTGATGGAGACACGCAACCCTTACAAAAGGCACTCAAGAATGTCAATAAGGCTGCAACAGATGCAACACAAGAATTAAGACAGATTGACAAAGCCTTAAAATTCGATACAGGGAATGTCACTCTATTAACTCAAAAGCAAGAGCTTTTACAAAAACAGGTTTCTAATACAAAAGAGAAACTAGAAACTTTAAGACAGGCACAATCTCAGGTTGAACAACAGTTTAAGAGCGGGAATATTGGCGCTGATCAGTATAGAGCATTTCAACGTGAAGTAGAAACTACCAAGAATGTTCTTGAAGGCTATAAAGGAAAACTAGCAAACGTCAACCAAGCACTTTCAGAAAACGGCAATGCTACCCAAAGCAATAAAAGTCAGCTTCAGAACTTGCAGAAAGAACAGAATCACCTTGCTAGCGAATCTGAAAAAGTCGTAAGTTCATTCAAGTTACAAGAAAGCCAGTTAGGGGCCAATGCTAGTGAGTCCGAAAAACTAGCTCTGGCACAGAAAAAGGTCGGTGCACAATCCTCTATCGTTGCTAAACAGATTGAAAATCTTGAAAAGCAGTTAGAATTAACTAAGCAAGAGTATGGAGAGAATTCAGTTGAAGCTAACAAAATGGAAGCACAACTGAACCAAGCTAAAACAGCGTATTCAGATCTTTCTCAAGAAATGAAGAATTTGGGTAGCGCTGGCAAACAAGCAGCTAATACTTTAGGTGAGACAAATAACCTTTTAAAAGCAGAGCTACTTAATCAATTTTCTGAGAAACTATCAGATATCAGCCAGAAGCTTGTTGATTTTGGTAAAAGTGCATTAGAAGCCTTCAGACAAGTTGACGAAGGCATGGACACTATCGTCACTAAAACTGGTGCGACTGGCGATAGCTTGAAAGAAATGCAAGATATCGCTTCAAATATTGCAACAACGATCCCGACAGATTTCAGCAAGGCTGGTGAAGCAGTCGGAGAGGTTAACACACAATTTGGATTAACTGGCGATGCCCTCAAAGATGTATCCATAGAAATGATTAAGTTTGCTGAAATCAACGGTACAGACATTACCAATTCAACTATTTCAGCAAGTAAAGCCTTGGAAGCTTACGAGCTATCAACTAGTGATTTAGCGAAAGTCCTAGATTCTACTACATATACAGCTCAGTCAACTGGTGTATCTGTTGATGACTTGATGAAGAAAGCAATCGAAGGTGCACCACAAATCAAAATGTTAGGCCTTTCTTTTGAAGAAGGTGTGGCGTTGCTTGGACAATTTGAAACGAGTGGTGTGGATGCTTCAGGTGCTTTGTCAGGTTTAACAAAAGCAGCAGGAACGTATGCTAAACAAGGTAAAACTTTGAAAGAAGGTCTTATCGAAACAATTGATAAGATAAAGAATACTACTAGCGAAACTGAAGCAATGGGACTAGCGATGGAAATATTTGGTGCTAAAAAAGCGCCTCAAATGATTGATGCTATCAAGCGTGGAGCATTTGATTTTCAAACGTTCTCTGAAGCAGCTGAAAATTCAGTAGGAACAGTCTCAAACACTTTTGAAGCTACTCTTGATCCAATTGACAAATTCAAGACAGCTCAAAACTCAGTTACTTTAGCAATGTCAGAGCTAGGCGCAGCAATAGCTGAAACTCTAGCACCTACATTTGAAGTGTTAGGGAATATGGTCAAAGACATAGCGGAGTGGTTCAGCGGTCTACCTGGTCCAGTAAAAGAATTCATCGTAATTTTGGGAGGTGTAGTCACAGTCGCTGGGATTCTAGTCCCGATATTCTTAACCTTGCAAGCAGCAGCAGTTGCGCTTGGAACATCCATTGGAGCAATGATTGCAGCAGCTGCACCCATAATCGGTATTGCTGCTTTAATTGTTGCCGCTATTGCAGCAATCGTGATTGGCATCAAGTATCTATGGGATACAAACGAGGGATTTCGTGACGCTGTCATGACAGTCTGGAATGCTATCATGGAAGTCATCAACAGAGTTGTGAGTGAAGTTTCTAACTTCATCATGAGTATGTTCGGAGTTGTTGTCAATTGGTGGACCGAAAACCAAGAGCTTATACGATCTAGTGCAGAAACGGTCTGGAATGCTATCCAAACCGTAATTGATGCAGTCATGACTTTCTTAGGTCCATTAATCGAGGGAGCATGGGCTAATATCCAACTGGTCATCACGACCGCTTGGGAAGTCATCAAGACTGTAGTTGAAACTGCAATCAATGTTGTTTTAGGCATCATCAAAGCAGTCATGCAGATCATCACAGGTGATTGGTCAGGAGCATGGGAAACAATCAAGGGAGTGTTCTCAACTGTATGGGATGCTATCCAAAGCATTTCTCAAACAGTCATGGGTGCACTTCAATCATATATTTCAAATACCCTTAACGCTATTTCAGGAGCAGTTTCAAGTATTTGGAATGGGATTAAAGCAACCGTAGAATTTGTACTCACCAGCATTTATAACAATGTAACAAATACATGGGATGGTATCAAGAATGCGATTGGTAGTGCCATCAATGGTGCGAAAGACCTTGTAAGTTCTGCAATCGATGCTATCAAAGGACTATTTAATTTCAGCATTAGTTGGCCACATATTCCACTACCTCACTTCTCAGTAAGTGGTTCAGCAAATCCATTGGATTGGTTGAGTCAAGGTGTGCCAAGCATAAGTATTGAGTGGTATGCCAAGGGTGGGATCATGACAAAGCCTACCATCTTTGGTGCAAATGGGAATAATCTCATGGTTGGTGGAGAAGCTGGAAACGAAGCAGTATTGCCATTGAACGACAAAACACTTGGCGCTATCGGACGCGGGATTGCTCAGACAATGGGCGATAATCCAACAAACATCAACATCACAATAACTGGTAATGTTGTCAGAGAAGAAGCAGATATCACTAGAATTGCTGATCAGGTCGCTCAACGAATAGCTGATGAATTGCAACGTAGAACCCAATTGAGAGGAGGTATGGCATGATAAAACACAATGAATTGATTATTGACGGTGTAAGAACATCGTCTTTTCCTTTTAAGGTTATCGTCCACGATCCTCCTTCAGTTGCTTTAGGAGAAAGTAAGACGGAACTCTTAGAGCATGGTGGCATTAGCGGAGCGATTGTTCAGACCAACAAACATCGTAAATTAGTTCAAAAATCTTATACGATTTATCTAGTTAAACCAACTGAAGAACAGATGAATCAGTTCATGAGCCTTTTTATTCGTGAAAAATTTTGGTTAGAAAGCGAGCGAGTCAAAACAACCCGCCTCTGGTGTTATAAGGCCAATGCTAGCGACCTTGAAGAAACACAACCTGGTTTGTATATGACGAAAGTAACATTCACTTGCCACCCCACAAAATATTTCAAAACCACTGACACACAAAGATTGACAGGAAACGGAGTTTTAACTACTCAAGGCTCTGCTCTTGCCTTCCCTAAAATCACAATTGTTGGGCAGAGTGCTACTGAGACTTCATTTACAATCGCTGGTCAGGTTATTCGTCTTGAAAAACTCTCAGAATCGCTTGTGATGGTCAACAATCCAGATAATCCAAGCTTTAAGACCACGACAGGAAAATCAGTTAAATGGTCAGGAGATTTTATTACTGTTGATCCCTCAAAACTGAAAAATGTCGGTGTCGTTCTAGGTACTGGTATTCAATCGCTTGAAATCGAGACGGTTTGGGGGTGGGCATAATTGCTTTATTTACTTGACAAAGATGTAAGAACCGTGCGCTGGAACGGAGAGCCACTTCATGAAGCGACTTCAGCGATTGTTAAAGAGACCATGAATGGCGATTTCACCTTAACTGTGAAATACCCTATTTCTGACTCAGAAATTTATCAACTCATTCAAGAAGATATGTTGATAAAAGCACCAACTCCTGTTCTCGGTGCTCAGCTTTTCCGCATCAAAACACCTATCGAACACAATGACTACTTAGAAATAACAGCCTATCACATCTCAGACGATATAATGCAACGGTCTATAACACCATTAAGCGTGAGTAGTCAGAGCTGTGATATGGCTCTTTCCCGCATGGTTCAAAATACAAAAACAGCTTTGGGAGATTTTTCTTTCAATAGCGATATCCAGGAACGTAGAACCTTCAACACGACCGAAACAGAAACTCTTTACTCTGTATTGCTCGATGGAAAGCATAGTATCGTTGGAACGTGGGAAGGCGAGCTAGTTCGTGATAACTTTGCAATGACTGTCAAAAAAAATCGTGGTGAGAATCGTGGTGTTGTTATCACAACGCACAAAAATCTGAAGGACTATCAACGTACAAGGAACAGTCAGAATGTTGTCACAAGAATCCATGCTAAATCAACTTTTAAACCTGAAGGCGCAGAAACAGAAACGACTATCAAGGTTACGGTTGATAGCCCTCTTATTAACTCATATCCTTACATAAATGAGAAAGAATATGAGAACAACAACGCAAAGACCGTTGAAGAGTTAAAGAAGTGGGCACAAGCTAAATTTACGAATCAAGGTATTGACAAAGTTTCTGATGCTATCAAAATTGAAGCCTATGAACTTGATGGACAAGTTGTTCACATGGGTGATACGGTCAATATCAAGAGCCGAAAATACAATGTCGATGTATTCAAGAAAGCTATTGCTTATGAATTTGATGCCTTAAAAGAAGAGTACATCTCTCTGACTTTCGATGATAAGGCGGGAACTGGCGGTTCTAGATCTTCTGGCGGGCTATCTAACGCAGCTGATGCAATAATTGGTGTGACAGAATCAGCTCAAGAAATCGCCCTTGAAAAGGCTCTTCAAAATGCTGACTTAGCCTTTGATCATCAAGCTGGATTGTTGAGACAGGAAATTTTGGACGGTGTCGAACTCGCCAAAGCCAAAGCAGAAGAGAACAAGCGTGCTTTGTCTGATGAGATTGACAGACGATTTCACGAGTTTAGTCCAGCTGGATTCGAAGAAGCTAAGAGTATGGCAGAAGAAGCTTTGCGAAAAGCTGGAGCGATACCTGATTTACAAGATAAGTTTCAAATTATCGACAGAATGCAAAGCGAACAAGGTTTGAAGCTGTACAGAATGATAAACGACTTCCAACGTGTCAAAGAAACTACTCAACTCTATGAGAGAATTATCGGAAATACCCAAAACGGTATCTCTGACAACATTTCTCGCATGGTAATGACTAACCAAGTATTCCAAACAGAAGTTAAGAAATACGCTGAAAATAATTCAAATCTTGTGTTTGACCCTACTAATTTCAGCAAGTGGAAGAAGAAACAAGCAGAAGCCAATGTTATCGAAGTTCAAGCTGGAACTAGGTTGCTACGAATTACAAATGCTGGTAATACCAATGTAGTCTATCATGGTTTCGCATTACCACTTACTACATCTACGTTTAGGCAGGGGGAAAAGCTCAGCTACCGCATGGAAGTATGGGTGGATGTGTTACCAGATGCTCCTTTAGGAATTGAACTGTGGGCAGAAGAT
>ERZ773061.484-NODE-484-length-16132-cov-5.966785_pt1 | contig 16132 bp, 10 predicted proteins | sample MGYA00580627_ERZ773061 | MGnify/ENA primary metagenome ERZ773061 (study PRJEB29015, sample SAMEA2738119) | human oral metagenome | biome: human oral; feature: human-associated habitat; material: saliva | place: China | collected 2223 ...
AGTCATCCGTTCCCCATATAATATTTCTTTTGGTAGTTCTATCTATAAGCAAGGTATCTAAAACTTCCTTACTCCACATCCCTTCATCAACGTCTATTGTAAATGCCATTTATTTATCCACCTCAATATTTTTATCAACACAGACCAATTCCCCTACATCAACACCTAGAACATTACATATCCTACCTATAACTGTTAATGAAATAGCTTCCCCTTTTACCATCTTCGATATAGTCGCAGGAGATATCCCTGTTAGATTTATAAGATCCTTCTTTTTCATATTATGATCTATTAAGTTTTTCCATAATCCATTATAGTTGAACTTCATAATTACCACCTTATATTTCATAAAAATATATTTTATATACAGTTATTATATCATATAATTCAATATCTCAACATATGTTGTAAATATAAATAGCATTAACTGGGCATTGTATTTATACCTTAGTTAACTGATAAAAAATGCATACTATTTCACATGAAAGTCAACACTTATAATTTAGATGGATACCTTTTTTTATTTGAATGTGGTTGATTTCTAAATTATCTTATGGATAAAAGCTCCAAGCTCCCTTCCAGAGTGCCTTGGGATAGATGAATTACACAGTCATGAGTTATCAAGACGTAATTCAAGTTATCTTTGTATTTTAGTAGATAACGAAAGACGAACCGTTTGGGATGTACTCGATTCAAGAAGCAAAATGGCACTTTCTCTATTCTTTTCTAATATACCAAGGGAAGAACGACTTAGGGTAAAATATGTTACTATCGATATGTGGGAACCGTATAAAGATGTTGCAAGAACATACTTTCATAACTGCGTACTTATCTGGCGGTATCTAGATGAATTAGTATTTTAAATCGCTTCAGAAAGAGAGTTATCTATTCGCTTTCTAAAGATGTTCAATACTTGCTAAACACTAGCTTGCACAGTGATAGTGTTCCTAAAAGAAAAAGAGGTACATACAAGAAAATTAGAAATTAAGTATTCAAAAAGCACTTCAAGCATTTAAGCTTGAAGCGCTCTTGATTTCATTGGTACCCACACGATAATTTAGAGTTTATGAAAAAGTTTACCTATATGGTAAGTTATCGTACCATTATTTCTATAATAGCAGGCTTTATTTTAATTTCGCAAATTGTAATAATAAGTTAAACATTGATAACTAAAAATCCACATCATAATTATATGATATAATTATCAAGAATTGAATATTTTGTTTTGTTTGCTTTTATTCTATCGAAAATAAATTTTCTAAATTCTACCGCTTTGTCAATGGCATCTTTAGTTTCATTAAAAGACGGATAATATCCACCATGAACAATTTTATTCCTCATCTTATATGTAGTAGTGTACCAACTATTAACTACAGTACCCTCTTTAGTTAAATCCCATGTTCCACCAATATATTTTGGTAATTGACGTTTAACTATACTTATAAGGCTTTCGTTCTCAAGCTTTTTTTCGATGTCTGTTGCTGTAAAATCTAAAGCAATCAAAACCTCTTTATATACAATTTTAATTATAATTTCGATATTAGTTTGGATGCTGATGATTGCATCATCATAAAAGCCTTCATTAAATTTTCTAAACGCTTTTAACGCATATGTCTCTGCATGTATAAATGGATTGCGCTTTTCATTATAGATGTAATATATCCTTAAATAGTCCATTAAATTTATAGGATTTATAGGATTTTTTTTATAAGAGCAATTTGTATGGATATTAAATAAGCTTTTTTTACTTTTAGACGCCCTCAAGTCGACTGAATTCATCAGTATTACAGGAAAAAGCATTTCTTTAGTTATTCTGTAACACATTTCATCCTTTGTTTGAGATATATATGCAATAATCTGCTTATTTAGTTCTTCTAGCGCATAATCAAAAAAATAACTTTCCAAGTTTTCTACTGAAGTATCTGAATTGTAGCTTATAGCCATAATTACTGAAGTATGATATTTTTCAATTGGGATATTATCAAGTCCATGTATGGGTTCTTTTATTATTTCCGTTCTATACAAATAATGTAAAATACAATCACTCATTTCGAAGTTACATAAAAATTTATCTTCTAAAGCCATTTGGAAAGGCAAATCTATCTTAAATTCTATTACGCTATTAATTGGATTTTTAAATGTATCGTATAACGGTCTAATATCTTTTTCAAATGTGTCTTTACCAATAATAAAATTGTATTCCAAATTTTTTAGACAGCAATTTTTGAATTTTTTACCACTACCACATGGACATTTTTCGTTTCTACCAGTTTTCATGAAATTTACCTATAGTGCAAATATTATTTTCTTATCTGCTTTTATATTCGTATCCACCTAAGATTATAGATTCTGAAACGCTACAACAATTTCTTTATTATCATTATATATTCATTTAGGATGCTCTACTTATGCCTCTCATACCATTCAATTATCGAATCTCTACCAGAATCAAAGAATTGAGTCGATATATAGATATCTTCACCTTTGAAATTTAGTGGCACAGCACGATATCGAAAAGTCTTCGAACTACCCATATATGCGTTCCTGTCTTCCGAAACTGCAGGATAACTTGTATTTTTGAATACATCTTTTGAATATTCTTTAGTCTTTAGTTTTTCTATTTCTTCCTTATCAATTTCATCGTTTTTGATTAAATCTTCGACAAAATAATAAAACAGTTGTGCTACTTTTGTTTTCTTTCCTGTCCATGTTTTTCTATCATTAATATTAAATTCTAAGTCCATTAAGTAGACATTGAAATCTTCTGGATCTAATTTTATATATATTATTAGACTCTTAATGAATGAAATTATATTTTCTGCGGACAAATTCGTTTCATAAAAGATTCCCTTCTTTCCAATTTCCTTAGGCCTTTTTAAAATGCGCTGATCATTTGTAATATATATGCGTTTCGCCTTATCAAGCTTATAATTTTCGTTTGCTAATGTCACTAACGCCTCACTATTTAAATCATATACAAGCTCAATAAATTTGCTTAGTAATTCAGCCCAATTATTCGCTTTGATATATTCCCCCATAAAGGTAAACCCATTTGGTTTTGTATCTGTAAAATCAATACCATCTAGAATTCCAAAACATAATTCATTGGACTCCTTTGGAGTTTCGACATTCTCATATGAAAATTTTTCTATTAAAATATCTGCGAGCTTATTTGCACGCAGTAATATAGATTCTTCATTCCATTTTTCACTATCGATAACATCTTTATTTAAAATATTAGCTTTTGAATTTTCTTTAATGATTTTCTTTTTTTCATTAAATGATTTTGTTCCTAGTTCGCTGTTATATCCAGTAAATGTTAAATTACCTAGTGTGTGTAAGTATAATTCGTACACCTTATCATAGTCATTTCCTATCTCTTTTTTCCATACTGCTGCATTTTCTTTTTGTGGAAGTATGTGCTCTATTGTAAGATTATCAATATCTATATGCTCTTTTGAAGAGTTTTCAATTACCGATAATACATATTTACGTATGTTTTTCGTGTAAAGCGGCTTATATAAAAGTGCATCCCTAAACTCTTTATCAGATGGCATCCTATTATTTGATTTATTTGTATTTAGAAAAACAATAAATCGCTCATAGTATCTATCGTATTTATCCGTTATAACCCTGCCATACATTGATTTCATGAACTTAGCTAGATTTTTATTTATATCACAAGCGTTAATTCTGACAAAGTATGTTAGGAGATATTCTAATACCTTACATAATTCTTCTTCCGTAATTATATTTTCTTCGAAATCATCAAAAATCCTAAATAATAAAGGTATTATTGTTGTCTGCTTAATCGTATTAAAAGCTTTTAAATATGCCATAACCGATTGACTATAAAAAATATTTACACCTACAAACGAACCATAATACTTTGAGGTTCGTTTTAGATTATTCAAAACCTGCTCATGTGATAATGAATTTACGTCACAATACTCTTTGAATAAAGCATATGCATTCTTACTTTTAACATTTTTGCTCACCTGTGAGTTTAGATAATTTATAACGAAATCCCCTAAGTTTGCATATCCTACATTTTTTTCAATCTCAAGCCAGTATTCGTTATATAGTTCATCCTGGTTGTCATCGTCCATTAACAAATAGTTTCTAATTAAATCAGCTAAGCTCAAATCCAATCCTGTTGAATTAATAGATTCAAAGATTTTCTGCGCCTCATCTCCCTGATGTTTATCTAGTATTATTTCTACAAGTTCAAGCTTTTTAATTCCGTTGAGAATATCCCCTAGCTCATTATCTTTTGATATAGTTTCATCGATTAAGTTTTTGAAAATGATATAGTTCTTATATACATTAGAGTTTCTATCCATTTTCTCGATTTTATCATTAACTAAAAGGAGTAATTGTTCATTATCTGACTTGACAGGCTTAAGCTTAACCTTATACTTCTCATCACAATTTCTATTGAACATTACATCTGTAAGTTCATTTTCTATTCGGACTGAAACCCCTTTTGACACATCATACAAAGCTTTTAAAAGAATATACATGGTTGTAATTCTCTGTTGACCATCTATTATCAGAACTTCGTTTAGTCCACTTCCTCCGTTAACATCTTCTATATAAACTACTGTCTGTTTATCGAATTTACTTGCTAACATGATGTCTTCAAATAATTTTTCGCATTGAACACTTGTCCAATCATAATTTCTTTGGTATACAGGAACTTTAAAAACTCGTTTATTTTTCTCAAGTAAATCGGAGAAAAATCACATTCTGTTTGCTTTCATTTAATTACACCGTAGATAAACATAAAAATAGTTAATTAAAATATAATCGCTGTCATACTATTCAATTTTACCATATTTGTATTTGAGCTTAAAGATGAACAAATATAAATTTTATAAATTTCGCACTAATTTTCTTTTAATATAAAATGCACTTCGTCCAATAGTTATTCAACTTGACATAACTTATGTAAACAAAGTGCATTATTAAATTTAATATTTAGAACGTATCTTTCTAATTATTCTAGCGACCTTAACGCCTGGATCTTTCATTACATCCAAGCATTTTTCATTTATTATTGAATCTTTTACTGCAATTAAGTCTATATTGTTTGCTATAGCATAGTCATACGCTTTTTTAGTGATTACAGTATTTCCATTGATTCTGATGGAATCAATCCCTTCATCACTCATTTTTATTATCTTTTTTAGGGTTATAAACATGTCCGTTGCTCCAGTATTATCTAATGTTTAAGCATAGGTAGCAGAATTGTTACTGTAAATAACAGACCAAATAAGAATCCCGTATTACCCATGATATACATTGATGGTGCAATTTTACCATAGATGAATTTTCTCTCTTCTTCATCTCTAGCAGCACGAGCAGATACTTCAGTCGATACAATGCTTATGCCTGGGAATAAAAACATAATTCCTACACCCGCAGCAGCTGATAAAATCGGATCATATCCAAAGAATTTACCGGAAATATATCCCCCTAATCCAAGACCTAATGCAGATAAGATAATTAGAGCTACTATTGATGGAAGTACAGATAATACTGCATGAGGCGTCAATCCATTCATTGATGTTAGCAAATATCCTATAATAAGTACTGTTAAAAAGCCCGATGAATTTGCTCTTTCATCAAATAAGTAAAGCCTAAATACACCTAACAAACATCCTAAGATTCCTAATACGAAGCACCATAAGAACGCCGACATTCCAGTAACAGTTTCTAGTGTAACGGCTGCCCATACTGCTAGTGCCATTTCTAAAAGTACCACTCCGTTGCGATCTAGCTCACTTGGAAGTAAAGCTGGTAGGAATGGACTTGGGTTTTCTGCTGAACCATATGCATCACCACGCTTTGTCAATTTCTCCTCATGCTTCTCATCTACTTTTGCTACTTTTTGTAGCAAGTATGCATCCTCAGCATTTAGTTTCTTAGCATATTTTCTTAATATAAATGAGGCTATAGGTTGTCCTATAGGGTCTACTGTCACAATCATTATGGTTGGTACACCAATAAGAGCAACTAATCCTAGATCATTTAGTTTTGATATCGCAGCGATTCCGGAAATAGCTCCGCCACCACAGCAAGCTCCCGCACCCGCTAGCATGGTATCAAATCCAAAGATTAGACCACCAATTCCTACAGTAAATAGCAGTGCAAAGACTACAGAAAACAACGCCATTACAACACTTTTAAGATTTTTTACATACTCTGCTGGTGCAACGCCTGTTCCAACTCCAACACAAAGCATATAAAAGGCCATATCTCCCATCGTCGTAAATCCGGCTTTTTCTGGATATGTTTGTGGCATACCACACCAAATCAAAATAAGATAAAGAATTAAAGCCCCTGCCATTGATGGAACAACTGCTTTGGTTAAATATGAAATCACCTCACCAATAGCAACTAATCCAAACACAACACAAGCTGCTAACATATAACTAGTCATTTTGTACTCCTTTCTAAAGTGCAATTACTTTACGAGTAAATAAGATAGGTGAAACAGATGGTTCAAATGGAATACTAAGGCTATCTATGCTACCATCATATGCATTTGTATGGAATGTAACTGGTGCTGTCACCACTAGCGTATCCATTTTGATACCTTTCATCTTAAAAATATCATAATGATAATGCTCCATATCTTGATCCATTCCTCGGAACATAGCCTTCAATTTATTGCCTTCCCTATGGATGGTGATTTTTCCATAACCAGGATTCCAATACTCTCCAATATAATCGTCTAATGGATGTGATGTTTTTGTGCCTGTAATAGGCTCATTTGGCATAAGATTAATAACTTCGTCAAGATAAAAACCTCCCCATTTACCTTTCTGCGATTCGAAGAAGGCAGACCAATCGCGTGTTTTTTCGAGGCCTAAAACATTATCTAAGATTGTATATAAGATTGATTGTTCAATTAAAATAGCTGAATTATGATTATTAATCATGATCATAACTCCTATATTTTTCTTTGGTAAGAAACACATTAATGAGCAGTATCCCTCTATTTCCCCTACATGGTAAACCAAGTCATTGCCCCTATAGTAATCCTCTATCCATCCCATGCTATATCCCTGCATAGGAGGAATTTCATCAATTTGAACGCTCCACATTTGGAAAGGCACGGCCCATTTATGCATTTCTTCCATGCATTCCTTTGATATCAACTGCTTACCATTCCACTCTCCCATATTTAGATGAAACTGTATCCATTTCATCATATCAGTTATACAAGAGTTAATTGCTGCACAAGGTTCCCCTGGGCTAACTGACCAATTCTTGATTTTCTTTATAGAACCATCTTCTTGTCTCCAGTGAGGTTCAGCAATGTTGTTACTCTTTCTTAATTCTGATATTGATGTATTACTGTTATTCATTCCAAGCGGCTTGAATATCCAATCATGAATCATATCATCCCATTTAATGCCACTTACTCTCTCAGCTATGTGTCCCGCCAATGTATAAATAACATTATTATATTGCGTTACTGTACGGAATGGCGCATTTGGCTCAATGTATCTAATACGCTTAAATAACTCTGCTCTATCAATCTCATCTGTATATAATGAATCATGTCCTGGTATACCAGTTCTATGGTTCAGCATATCTCGAATTGTGCATTCTCTTGTTGCATATTCATCATACATTCTAAAATCCGGAAGATATTCTCTAATTGGCGTATCAAAATCCAACTTGCCCTGATCTACAAGCATGGCAATAAGTGCTGCTGTAAATGATTTTGTGCAAGATGCTATACCAAATAATGAGTCTGAATCTATCTTTGATTTATTTTCAACATCTGCAACTCCATATCCTTCTGATAAAATAATTTTGTCATCTTTAATTACTCCGATTGCCATACCTGGGATATTATGGATTTTCAATTCTTTTTCTACATATTCCCTTGATATTACATCTACATCACGCATTTCGTTACCTCCCTCTGTAATGTCTTTTTATAAGAACATTATAGTACTACCTTGTATTTATTTCAATACTCCTATTAATGTAAAGACATTTTGTATTATTTCTTTTTCTACGTGTGTATATTAATGCGAAGATATATACCATTTCTACTGGATAACCAGTAAAGATAGCACATATCACCAACGTGAGGATTTGTATTACAAAAAAATTGATGCTACCTGTAAAGTACAGGATAGCATCCGTGTGTTCACTTAGTTCATAACATATGTCTAAAATTTCGGATATATATCAAAAGAGATGGAGCGGTGAACTTCAATTTATTGCAAAAATTAGTGCATCTTTTCTAGCCTATCAATGAAATACGATGGATAGTTTGCTAGCAATCCTCGTAAACGCCCTATATTTCTTTTTATTGCATTTTTAGTCTTCATTTTTGTACTACAGTCAAAACCACTTATTTTATTAGCAATTTTTTGTGAAATAATTCTATCTGCAAATCCAAGTTCATATACACATACTGACTCTTTATTCGGTAATCCATATCTTATTCTAAAAATTATATCGCTCAAATCTTCCTGTATATTTTCACTACAATCTTTAGTATTTAGTACCTCAACTATAGCCTGTATTATAGTCAATGATGCATAACCAAAGTCTGAATCGCACAAAGTGATTATATCTTCCAACGATACATCCCTACTCTTTTTACCCCATTTAACTAGCAGATTAACTGACTTTGAATAATTCCAGATTTGAATATAGCTTTCACCATTAATCCACATTTTTAATAGTTCATATACGTAACTACTGTCAATAAATTTAGGGATAATCCTGCAAACTTCTGACTCTTTCAATTGGTTAGCAATAATATTAATTAGTGTGTCAAAATTCGAATTTGCTATTTCATACAAATTATCATCTATAAATTTAGATAGCTCTTTCATCTTTAATATACCCAACATACTTTTTCTATAAAGTAACCTATCACCAACTTCAAGACTATCAATATTGCTTTTAATGAGATTATAAATATTTTTCAGTTCTTCCTTTTCTTCTTCATTCGCTAAATAATATCCATATGTGGATTGAATAATATCAAAACTCTCATCTTCAACATCTACAAACCCCAGTATGAAATTTTCCAATGATACTAGAATATGTTCTATTTCACTCATTTTAGAGAAAAATTCTTCACCATATTCTTCTCCTTGCTCTTTATATGCAAGAATATCTTTTTTATATTCATCATATTCAGTTATATTAGAATATCTGGCATTAATGTATTTCTTTAGAAAATCAAAACGAATTGACACATTTTCACCTAAATCAACTTTTCTGACTAATTTCAAAAGATTACTAGAACATTCCTCAGAATTGTCAACGTTGAGTAGTCGCTTGTAGTTATTCAACTTATAAGCTTCTTTATTTTTAGTATAGACATCTTCTGTTAAAATAATTGTTCCTTCTGTCTCTTTGCCTGCTCGTGCTGTTCTTCCAATCAAATTATGAAAATCTCTAACCTTAATAACCTGCTTTGATTGATAAACGCTAGACACTATTAAATATTTAATAGGCAAGTTTACCCCCTGTGCTAATGTAGAAGTACATACTACACAACGGATTAATGATTTTTTCAATGCATATTCTTCAGAGATTCTTACTCCGTTAGGAACGCCAGAATGATGCCCTACAATACCATTTATAGCAGCTACATACAAATTATTTTCACCCAGGTGTTCTCTTATTAGATTTGCAATTTTTGAACACTCAGCTTCATTTGACAAGCTATTAAAATCATCAATTGAAACTCCTCTCTCTTTTAATTCAATAAACCTTAATAATATCTTATTTACGATATCTTTTTTTGAGCAAAAAATCGCAATGCTTCCATTCTTAATTAATTTAATCGCATAATAAATACCTACATCTTGCTTGTTACTTTTGAAATCAGGGAAATATCTCTGCTTTATCTCCCTTCCTATCTTGTTTAGTTCTTTTATTTGAACTACTTTGGGCACATAAAATTCTTCTTCTAAATTTTTACTTGGTTCCACAAAATAGAGATTACTATAAGCATTATTAATATTTGTTGATATAAATGAATTAAATGCTACCGTCTTTTCTGATGTCTTAATGGCATTATTGGTTATTACAATGCCTTCTTTGTTAATCCATGAATTTAATTGTTCAGCATTCGAAATAACTGCTGAAACTAATATTTTCTGTGCATCTGATTTAAGATAACTATTAATTGTTGTCAATAAAAGTTCATAATCTGTCCCTCTTGATTCATCATCAAACAAATGAGCTTCATCAAAAACAATCATATTAATACTTTCAACTATTTCTGTATTATGCTTCAAAATGTATGCCAACTTTTCTGGAGTCATAACAAATATTTTTTTAGTAACCGGCTCTAATGTAGCTAATTCCATTTCACTTGGTTCGGGAATATCAGAAAACTCAGTTACAACTATATTTTCATCAAACGCAAAAAACTTCTCCATATCAAACATTATTTCTTTACATAATGCCCTAAATGGAGCTACAACAATTACAACGGATGTTCTTTTAGATAAAAATGCAGATTGTATTGCAAGAGAAACCGATGTGGTTTTTCCTGAGCTTGTTGGCATTTGAATAACGCCTGATCTCCCTTTAAAAATTCCTTTTTCTCCCAACAAAATCTGAGATGCCCACATCTCTTTCATCATCATATTATTCTTAAATGTTGAAATCCAGCTATTCTTGTCAATTCCAGAATACAGTGGCATTAGATTAATACATGAATTATAAATTTTCTTCTTCAATATTGCTAAAATAATATCCACAAACAATATTTCTCTATCATTCCCAAAATGATAAACATAGTTTCTGAATTCGTCAAATTGCACTTTATCTGGAGTTTCACTATCAAAAAACATATTGTGATAATTTATCAGTTTGGCAACATCGCTTCTGTATTTTTCATCTATATTCGTAATATCAAATTCATTGCCATTAGATAGCAGCCATATTATTACACTTTCTAATCCAGAAGCAGAAAATTCAAAGTTATTTAAATCCGGCATAATGCTCATCATTACTTTTGAACTACCATTCATATCGCAGAAATAATAAGTAACTGCTCCCATCAGGACATAATATGGATTCAACTCTTTGCTCATTTTGGATTGGAAATATGAATCAAAAAATCTTGATACAAAGTGTAATTCTTCTTCCTTTTCCTTTGAAAGAATTATAGGAGCTTGTTTCATATTCCATATTTCAGTAGAAACATCTCCTACAACTCCAATACTAAGCAATATAAGGTCGTTTGCTTGTTCTTCGACTTCTATATGAAGATTTTCTGGCACGCCATACTCATACATTTTTGCTTTTGCTCGTACTTTTTTTAGATAATATCTTGATGTACTTTCTATCAACATGAGCAAGCCCTCCTATATAGTTCTCTTAAGAAATACATCAATTCTTTAGAATGAATTATCAATATGCTTGTAGATTTTACATTTTCGTGCTGACTATTGACTGCATTCAAAACTATTTGGTCTGAATACAAATCACTATCTATTACAGCGATAGCAAAAAAATCTATTATAAATGGGTTATCTGTTTTATTTTGAAATCTTTCTACTATTTTAGCCTCATCATTTCTCTGACGATTAAACAATCTTCTTTTTTCAGCATTTAGAGACTCTCCTAGCCTAACTCTGTCTTTCACAGAATGTTCTATAGCATCTTTAATAGTCTTTTCACACAGAATATTTTTATTTCCAGATTTACTTGAGCGAGTTTTTACTTCAGCAACTATTAAGTGATCTGTCTTGCTTGGTTTATCAATATCTTTGACTTTATAACCTATAACATCGCTTCCAGATACTGGCATATCTGGATTAACTTTTTCCAAATATCTAGTCCTAGTGACATAATGTTTTAAAGCAAAATTTATATAATCGTATACCAATATTTCTCCAAATTCACCAGACATAGTTGAGGCACCTAGCCTATTTTGATGATTGGGAAATATATTTTTTTTCAAAAATTCTTGTTTTGTTAACCCTGTTCCTTTAACTAGAGGCTCTAACAAAATCTCTTCTACATAATTATTTCTTAGTCCTAAAGCCCAATTATTCAAAATACTATCATCTAGTAATTCATTATCAAGTTTATACACCTGTATTTCTTTTCCATTTGAATAAGATATAGATTTATCAAACACAAAATATTTGCTATTATCAAAAAACAAATTCATGCCTCCTAATGTAATTATTATATATCACAGAAATTAATGCCATACACCTTTTATAAAAACACTTCTAATGCAAGTTTTGACTAATATCTATCCTATAACGTTCATGATGTCTTATTTGATATGATTTAAATAAATTGTTCAATGCTTTAAATTTGTTATCAACCAATTTTTTATATCTCAATTTGCCTTACATTTGCTCATATTAGTATTATTGCTATTTCTAACATTCATTAGAAACAAACAAAGATTATATTAGCAATGCTATATATTAAAATACTTCTTTACGTAATGTGACCAATATAATAATACTTCTACTTGCCATATTCTTACCTGCTTCACATACTATATTGTCAACAAAGTTAAATTAACACTTAGGTCTCCAGCAAATTCAGTTTCTTACCTCACATTCATGTCGAAAAAATTTAGATTGTCATATATAATTTCATAAAATCATATTACAAAATCTGATACATCGTGGTCTTTATTTCCTGCATATTCCTGTTCACTCAATATAGTTTTTATATCTACACAAGGAATATTATCTAAGCCATTTTCACCTCAATATTTTGTAAGCAGTCTTTTTTCGTCAGCCCTTTGTTCATTTCACTTTAAATTTATTCACAATTTATGAAACTAAAATTTGAATTCTATTTCTATGACGGTATATTTATCTTTTCAAGTTCAACATCTTTTATAGATAAACGGTTTTCTAAAATAAGTTTATGAACTAAATTATTTCCTCTAGATTTGTCGAACATTTTTTCACCATAAAATTTAAGTAATTTCATTATTTTTTTTACATATTCATTTTTGCATCGTCCAGTACTATATTTGAAAATTAATTTTATATTTGATCCATATATATCATAATAATCAAAAATACTGTGAAAGTAGGAATAATCCGCTTCTGATAAGGAGTGGCCAAAAAATATAATTTCATCCACGATTTTTCTAGCACTGTCTGGTAATTTTACTGCCGATATTTCATCGTCTAACTCCATTTTTCTATATGTCTTGGTGAATTGAAAAAAATTTTCATCCACGATGTTTGTCTGATCAATTCCAAAAATAATCTTACTGTAGTATGTACCATGTACATTATTTTGTTTTATTTTTATTCTATTATGATCACGTTGCATTCTTGTGTTTCTCTTATCCTTGCTTTGTTCCCCAGAAAAATCCGTATAATTAAAGTTCAAAATATAAATATCCGTATTCGATTTTTTTGTTACTGCAAAAAGATTATTTCTATAAATACCTTTGTTTGCATTAATTATGTTTTTTATTTCATCGGTCATATACTTTTTGAAATTATCCTCAAATAATTCAAGTTCTTTCTTGATAATATATAGATATGCTTCATCATTGTCTGGCTTATACCTTTTGCAAAGTAATTCACTACATAATAACTTAAATCTATTATTTCCGTCTATGTCATTATAAATATTTTTTAGGTATTCTTCCGTTGATTGGCTGTGCAGTTTTCGTCCTCTGCGAACAACAGTATTCGATATGAAGAGACAATATCCTTCATGTATATCATTAAGTTTACATTGGCATATATTATTATAGCTAGATATGAATGTAAATATTTCTATATTGTTAATTATATTTGATATGTTTACTTCGACATCTGCCCAGTTAGTATACTCGGTATTTTTTCTTGAGTTCCAGAAATATAAATCCCATATAGAAATATTACTATCAATACATGACTGTAATATCTTACTAATATCGTATTTAAATATATTTTTAATTGTTATTTTTATATCTTCTTCATCTTCTTTTAGAGAATGATTTTCTTGTTCTTCACGAAATATAGATGGACAAGAGCAAGTAAAAAAATCACTTATTTGTTCAAATTGATTTTTCATTTTTTTTTCATAATGATTAAAATAATCTTCATATTTAGTAGGCAATCCGTTTGCAAGATCAAATCCATTTCCCAAAATAACTATTTTCATTGCTTATATCCTTTAATTTTTCTTTATAACAGAGGTTTATTGCATTACTCGAGTAGGGGGGCTACCTATAACTCATAGATCACTCAGTCAGATTACACAACTAAATCCGGACCGCGCGCCTTTATGTTCATGTTTTGCTCGGGTTTAGTAGCTTGTTCTTAAATCACAAATCAAGTCATTTCCGAAACATAATACTCTCGCAGTAGCTCAGGGACTCAAGGTTCGCACATTGCACTCGATTTCTTATACTGACCATTTATTTATGGTGTATGTACAGCTGATGCAATTTTCACCAGCATACTTCTTCTGATACTTAAAAAAAATTACTTATTCAAGTGCAACTATATCGTTTTTAAATAAATATTCTCCCTATATAATCTCATTGTAGTGTTTTGCAAATGCACTCAGAATATGTCGCATGAATATCTGCTCTATAATAACTTTTTTCTGTACTAAACTACTTTAATGTATCACTAAAATATGTAATCCACGTCACACATTTTTAAAACTCATGTTGCATATACTATTATTTACAATTTTTCAGCATGCACTATACATAGCTATTCGACATTAACATTATTAAAATATACATATTGCGAATCAATATCCTTTAATGATTTTACACTGTATGTTCTTTTATGTATTTTAATTTTTCTATATACTCCATCGCTTGAATTAAATTGAAACAATTCCCCTTCCATTATTATAGCCGAATCATTGTAATGAGATACTACTACATTACATTTATACTTTTGTGTATCAAAAATTTCAAAATAGTGTTCTGGAGCCTTTAAGTCAGATATGGGAATACATAATATGCCTATAAAGAAAGCTGTAATAACAGCAGCATTTATATATTCAACTATTTTTTTACTAAAGATTTTCTTTTTTAAATCAACGAATTTGGATAATATCTCTTTGATTTTTTGTCTTAAAAGTTTTTTTTCTGTATGTTTGTCATTAACTGAATTCTCAATATTATTGCTATGTAAATCGATATTTTCAATATTATTGGTACGGATGTAACAATAACAAAACGGCGAATATACTGCAACAATTAACATACCTAACATTAAAAAATCAGACTTAAAATCCTCATCTAAAAAAAAGGGATCTATAGCAGTTTCATAAACTATATATAATAAGCACAGCAAATAAAATAAATATATAATAGTTGATATATAACATTTCATCTTTAGCATGTTTTTATCTTCAAATTTTAAAAGAGGAAGAGTGAAAAGTACTATAAATAAGAATATAAGCTCTATACATTTAATCGTAGTTTCTACTCTATTTGTATCACTAAAGTAGTAACTAGGTATACCATAAGTTTGTGCCCTAATCATAAATTTTGTATACGAAAAAAAATTGTACATAATTCCTAATATAGATACTGCCAATGGCCAATATTTTAACAGCGGCTCTAGCTTTATACTCATATAAAATACTCTCCTTTTACGCTGAAATAACAAAATTAAAAAATCATTACGTCCTATGTTCAATTTTATGTTTTAATATTATTCTTGCATTAGCTCAATGACCAACCTATGATACAGTAAATTTTCATTCAATTTGTTCGAGCATTTATACAAAGAATAATCTCTTAGATTCTCACTTACAATTGTTAAGAAAAAATATACTAGAGACTAAACTCACTAATGTTTTGCTCAGGTTTAATAGCTTGTCCTGAAATCACAAATCAAGCCATTTCCCGAAACATAATTCTCCCACTCGCAGTAGCTCAGGGATTCAAGCTTCGCGCCTCACGCTCACTTTCATCTCCTGACCCTTGCTGAGGGGCTACCAGCAGCTCGACCACCGCACTGCAGAGCAGCACTCGGTCTCGCTGGGTAGTCGTAAGGCTGCTGGCACAGCCGCCAGCCTTACTCCCACTCAATTGTTCCTGTTGGTTTTGGGGTGAAGTCATACAGGACGCGGTTTACGCCTTTGACTTCGCTTGTGATTCTTTCTACGATATGCTGCATCAGTT